>Ga0209191_1000155_pt1 | contig 55853 bp, 29 predicted proteins | sample S_130626_EF_Meta_FD_187320 | JGI IMG/M metagenome (GOLD analysis project Ga0209191, IMG submission 187320) | Freshwater microbial communities from Lake Simoncouche, Canada to study carbon cycling - S_130626_EF_MetaG (SPAdes) (version 2) | ecosystem: Environmental > Aquatic > Freshwater > Lake ...
AACGATAAAAGTTCAACATTTCAGGAAATATTGATAACATATCAGTCTCTCTACGTTCGTCCAATTCATTAAACCAATTGTAGAAATCTCTGCGTCCTTCTATTAATTTATCATTGGGATAAACTGTTTCTGCCATATAATCTACTACACGTTTGAATTTTTCATATTCAACCGTCGTAAACTTATTACTAGCATTATCATCAACGTTATCTAACATAAACTTTAATGCATCATGCATATAGGGCATAAATTCTTCTTTGGGAAGAATATTCATATCATACTGTATTGGGTCACGCAAATAAGGTGTATCAAAACGAACACGATGACTCTTTGTATCAGCATACCACCCATATCGTTCACGCCATTCTAAGAACTTAGCCAAATACTCTTTAAACGTAGTTACACTAAAGACATTAAATGTAATCATAAACGTAATTGGGCTATCGGTGCGTTGTAAGTATGTATGGAAATTCTTTTCCCATAACTCTAAATCCAATCCTGTACGAATATACTCAGCACGAGGACCCCAAGTGTCTAAACTAGTGAATAACTTAAATGCTTTGATTTTACCATCATCACACAATTGTTTAACTGTGTCGCTTAATTTTTCTATTAATGCTGTTTTGGTGCCTAAATTACTATTGACGTTTAATTCTAACCAAGGCATAGGATCACTATCAATCTCTTTTAGTAGCTTCCAAGTGCTAGTGTGCATCGTCGGTTCTCCGCCCGTAACACGCATAATGTTTAATGTCTTGCGTAGTTCAGGCCACCACTTCCAAAATGCATCAACATAAGGATTTTCTTCTTCACGTTGATATAATTTCATCCAATCAATATCACACCGATGATTCTTTACCGTAGTAACAGGGCCATTGACTTTGATTTCATTATAGAAACTTGTACTATACTTTGGATGACAATAACCACACTTAAAATTACATTCATTACCAAAGTTAATCTCTAAGTATTCCGGGTTAATGTTTTGGTCCCAAGCGCCTTTGGCTGCTTGCTTGTATCGTTCTTCAGTAAAGATAGATGCATTGCGAATGTGCCTATCACTAATGTAATCAGGACCCATTGCTTCAATATTCCAGCAGTATTGACATCCAGTTGGCTTGCTACCCTCAAGCATTTCTTTACGCTCAAGTTTCTTATGCATTGTATTGTGTAGAGCCGAAGGATTATCGGCTAACTCGCTTAATGGAATTTTATGTGGTTTAGGATGATAACAACTGTGTGTTTCCCCTGACTGTAAGTACATAGTTACATGATGCCACTTAGCCAAACAAAAGGAGGGGGTCGTTTCGTTTTCTATCCGTATCTTTATGTCTTGTATTCGTTTGTGTTCACTACTCATCACCATCCTTCGATTCTGCGAATAACATCCATCTCAGTAATGAGCGGACCTAGATTATGTTTGTCAGCATTGTAGTGCCGTTTAAAAAACTTACTTTGTTCTTTATTTAAGGTACACATTGGCAATCCTAGTTTATCATGTAATACTTCGCCCATTAGTGTTGCTTCACGTTCCGGATCTCTATGTTCCTGTTCTTCCCATAATGTAATATAGTTATCAAACCACTGTACATTAGTGTGATCCCATTCAGTTAACATAGTCATGTATGTACCTAATCTTGCTCCATATATAGCCCACATACCATTCTCAACATCAGCACCAACGTTGTGCCATATAGTTAAGTTGTTTAAATTTCTAGTTGCAACTGTTTCTTTTAGTGTGTCAATATCAGGCCTTGAACCTTTATCAAGCACCATTTTTACTCCTTCACGGAATCCAGCACGCCACGCTTGGAACGGAGTATAATTAGGATACGTTGTTGAATAACAGTCATACATTGCCCAGTATAAGTTATCTTTACTGTCCATGCAGAAATCAGCAATACGTGTCATGTCACCTTCTGTTTGGTATTCATGTGTTTTCATGTTAGCAACATAAGTTTTTGTCCAACTACTCATACCACCATTACCATAACGCAAACCGTTGATAGAATTAATTGCTTTCCAACGATATTGTGCTAGTTTGTATTTAGGATCTTTATTATTAAAATCTAATTGCATATTGAAGAAGTTTTCTTCAGGCATATTATCACCGTCAATTAGAATAAATCGTTCTGTATCACTTGCGTTACCGGCCGCTTTATGTGCAGCATCACTACCTTTAACTCCGTCTACACGTTTAGCCCACGGAACCATATTTTTAATCTTAAGCCAAAATTCTTCTTTTTGTGGCTCATCGTAACTTAGATAGATACAATCTAAATCAGCTACATCTATTATATTTTCATAACTCATAAATATGCAATTTCCATTTTGTATTTGCAGTATCACTATTTACAATAATACTTATATCTTCCGGATGACAACTAGTTCCTTCACTGTCAGGCATTAATTTATATACTACTGCATTGGTTTGTGCCCTTGATATTTTACCGTCAATAACTCTAATATCAGGTCTTGCTTCTGCAAAGGTTAGTGCATCAATAATAATATAATTGCCGATCATTGATTTATCACCAGTGTAACATATTACCTTTCCAGTATCATCATAATACAGTCTAAATTCAGGTGGTTCTATCTTAGGTGCTTCCCAAATAATAACATAATCTTCTTGATCATTCATACTACTATTTTATCACAAAAGTTCTTCACATGATAGTGAAATGGATACTGCTGGGGTACAGTCTGTACTCTAATTTGATTAGGTAAACATTCATATACAAAAGTATCTGTCCAATTTTCTGTTGGATTACCATTGATATATTGTTTCATATGTATCATACTCATTTCGTTAAAGGTAGGTAACGTAGTTTTTTCTACCCCCATGATGTTACATACTAAAGAATAAACCCAGTCAGTTGTTGCTAATTCATCTGGATTACATTTTAATATCTTTTTATATGCTTCCCAATTAGTAAAAATTTCTTTAACTAAATCAAAAAAATATTTTGAGGTCTCTGATTTTTTAAAATAAGTTATAGCATTGTAAACATTCGGTAACTTATTATCGTCAATGAATCTTCGGTAAAATCTCACATCAGAAATTTCTTGTTTAAAGTTTCTAATGGTAGTTGACACTACTACATCTCTGTCTTTGAGAACATCCCACCAATGATCAATGTTTCTAGGAATATACATATCTGCTTCTAATTTGATTGTATAGTCATACGGGCTTGCTTCATATACTTGCCAGTCATTGATAAGTTTCCAATCACTGTCTTTTGCCAAATCACCATAAGGTAACATCTCGGTTGTGATGATAGTTACGTTAGCATCTGGCATTACTCTTAGTATGCTTTTACGTAATGTTTCCGCACATTTAGTATAACTTGTTTTCTCAGTATCCTGAGCCATTATTACAAAGCCTTTATTCATGTATCAACTCCATAAAGTTTTCTTTATTCATAACATGAAAATCCATATCTTTAATAGTAATGTATTCTTTGCGGATTTTACCCCGATTCCAATTATCAAACATCACGGTGTATTCAGTATTAAATTCATCATCTTTGTTTTTATATACACTTGTATTCTTACCAACGTGCAACAGATTCCACGGTATCACATCTTCAATTGGAGTAGTATGTCCGTTTACTATTCTAGTAGCCAAAGTTAGTGCGTAGTCATTACGAAAAGTTGCTGCTATAAATCCATGAATACTAGCATAGTGATCAAAATTATTTTGAATCATTTCCAGTGAATCAAATATTTGTTTTGCTCTTTGTGTTTTTTTGAATGTAACTACCGTAGCCCATAGTGTTTTAAAACTATACACGCTTAAAACTTCTTGTGATACATCTGGATGCATAATAAAACTAGTAGTATCATGGCAACAAAAGTCTGTTGGTAAATCAAATGTTGTTAATAACTTGTCTGAGTTAACCATATAATCAGTATCTAGTAAGATAGTTTCATCGTATGGACTAAATTGATATGCACGATATCTACCTTTATTATACCATAATCCCCAATCTCTTTTGTTAGACTTATCAGCAGGAGCCATAACAATGTTATCAAATTGATATGATTGTTTAACTGGCAATGATTCACTATCTGTTACTAATGTAACAGGGATATCTAAAAAATGATTAATGCGTTTAGCAGTTGCTACTGCCATGTCATAGTAATTATATTTTGGACTGTTGAAAGCGAAAAGTAATGCCCCTCTGTTCATCTTTTCTTCTCTAATTCAATCCATTCTTTATACCATGATTCCATAACGGTTTTGTAAGTTCCGTTAAGTTTTTCTAGTAATTCAACTCTATTAACTCGTACCGGATTATTAAACGTGTCAATTAATATTACCCATTCGTCTGAAGAGGCATTTAAGAAATTTAATGTTTCTAAATTGGCTCTCCAAAGTCCGGTTTGATCTGCTACGATAAATTTACTATCGTATTTGTCTTTTAAGTAGGCTTTAGCTGAGTTATGGTTGAAGCGGGCTTTGGCTTCAGCAATTAATGATGTTGTATCCATGTGTACTCCTACGAGTATTTAGATGGATACAACGAGATTGATAAAAAATTATGCTGCCGATACGGTTCCGGTAATAGAGATAGCACCCCATGTATTAGCGGGTAAATAAGTCGTTTCAGGTGCGACCGCAGTTACGGTTGTAGTAGAACCTGAACCTACTGTTAATCCATTCGGGACTTCATCCCAAATTGTATAAAGTGTGACTACAGAACCTGCATCACCGTTTGATCCTTGAGTACCATTACTTTTTGCAATTACACGAATGAATGTACTTAGATAACCAGATGGTCCTGTTGAAGCTAACTGTGTAAATACGTTGGCATTACTTGTAGTTAGTGCATAGTAACCATTATTTGGAAGCAAGGTTGGTGCATTGCCGCCGCCGCCTACTTTAGTTATACCATTAAATGATACACTTGAAATAGTTACTGCGCCGGAATTTTGAGCACTCATAACTACTGTACCCACGTTACTTGCCAAGTTATTAAATAATAAATTAATACCGGCTGTAGAATTTGCGTGAGCGCATGTAACTTTTAACTGTCCACCAGAATTAAAAAAGTATCTTGCTGCATCACCGTTTGCAAAAGTTACAGTATGTGTAAATGTTGCGGCTGCTGACCATGTAGTAGCAATTGTTGCGGTATTGGCTGTAGTAGAACCTTGCGTTGCGGCATTTAATCTGCTAGTATAGATTGTTGTTAAGTTAGTAGGTATTGCAGACAGATATGTAACAGTGCCTCCGGCAACAGGAACAGATACTGATGTAATACTAGTACCTTGATGTGATGCCGCACTTGCAGTATTAGATACTAATGCTCCCCATTGACTACTAGCAGCAACTTGTGTACCTGCTGCTATATTTGCTACTGCTGTTTGTCCATATCCTGCATTGGTTCCGCCGGTCGCCCATACTGCATTTAATGTACCGGATGTTGTGGTTGGATTACCGCCTACTAGTGAGTTAAAATCTGTTGCTGCGATTGTTCCGTATTGTGCGTATGTCATTTTTTATCCTTATTTAGAAACAGTAACAATTGCTAAAACTGTTCCAATACTAGTTGTTGTTTTATTTTCTAATGCTCGTCCAACAACATTGAATGCAGTTGCTTCACCTGTTGTAGCTGCACGGGCTATTCCATTACCTGCGCTAACTAGACGATCACCCTTCTTAACTATACCTTTAACTTTAACTTGAACACGACCTGTCATAGCGACCGGCGGGTGAGTAGTATCAGTACCTGCACCAGAGTTCATTAAGTAAGCAGCAGTATCAGAGATAACACCAAATATATCTTCACTTAATTCGTACTTGACACTAGTAATTTCTTTATCACCGCCTAATTCAACAACTGTACCTGCGTCATAATAAGCATCTGCTTCAAAGCGTTCTGCCAAGTCAGCGTATGTTGCTAGTAATCTACTACCACTAGTTAATGTCCAATTACCTGTAATTGAGCCAGCTACTGTGTTACCGCTTGTTGTAATGTTTGCAGTAGTTACACTAGTAGGAGCAAGTACTCCACTAAATTGTGATACTGAATTTGAACCAGTAAGATAATCATAAACGTTTCCGTTGTTATAAGTACCTGCAAAACTGATAGGAGTACCGTTTGCATACATATACTTGTCAGTTTTAATACCGTATGTATTACCAGAATTGTTAATTACAATGTTACCTGAGTTCATATAGACTACAGTACCGGCTACAGAGTTAGCAGTTCCTGTACCATTGAGAGTCCAAGTACCAGTAATTGTGCCTGCTGTTGTTGCACCGCCGGTTGTTATAACTGTAGTGTTTAATGTTCCAATGTTAGCAGTAGTAATATTTGCATTTGCTATCGTAGCAGTATTTTGAACGGTAGCCAATTGAACTGTTATGTTTGATGCACTTATGTTGTTTGAAATAACTGCATTATTTGATGATAAATTTCCAGTAACAGTAACAGCACCGAATGTAGTTGTTCCTCCACTAGCTGTTGAAGTTAGTGCTAACCAGTTACTACTAGAAGCCCCGTCTATCGGGCAAACATACATAGTATTAGAGTTTGTATTAAACCATAATTGGCCTGCAAGTGGGTTAGCAGGAGGACTTGCATTTGCAAAGTTCTCTATAGCATGGACAAAGTTAGTGTCCAAATATTGACCGTAACCAGCATAGTTTCTGCCCGGTAGTGCTAATGAAGTACTACTAGTATTAATAGTACCGTCAGCAATGGTTGTAAGCACTTGCCCATTACTTTTTACAATTGTATATGCCATTTTAAAATTACTCCGATATCTGTTATTTATCTTATATTGTCACTAAATTCGTCAAACTTTGAATTCTAACTGTATAATCAATCTGAATCTGTCTGTTTAAACTCTTTTGTACTGGGTGAAATATTACATGAGTTAGCAATCTTGTAATAGTCTGCCCCGTGGTATCTGTCCCATAATTAGCAAGTAAACCCAATTCGTCAAAAACATAGGAACTATCTGTTTGGGTGCTGTTATCAAATGCGTCCTGACCAGCTGGCTCGCCGTAATCCAATAGACATTGTACTAAAATATCACTATAAACTTTGCCCGTAGTGTGGGTCACTGTCATCTTGTTTCTTGTAGGATCTAAGTTAAAAACGCTAGTATCATCAACAATTTTTGTATAGGTTTGATTGTACAGTGCTGCATTTTGCCCAGTTACATTTGGGGGCAAATATGTAATAACTCCGGTATCTGACACACTTGCACCACCATTACCAAAAGCCATTTCATATATTTCCCCGTACCCGCGACTACTTAATGTATCAGCAATTGCTATAGACATGTTTTCGTAGTTAATAGCATTTTTCTTATCCACAAATATTTCCCCATTATTGGGGTCGTAGATTTTCAAAAATCCTTCTATTTTGTATGATAGTGTTATTACTGACATTAATTATCGCCTCTTATTTGTACTAATATTTCTTTAGTGTTTGGATCTGTTATTTTAACGCCGGAAGAAAAGTAAAACCCACCCAATTCATTTGGTTTTGTACTAGGGGTTTCGGGTTGTACTTTCTCTTTTTCTTCCGCTTTTTCGTTCATATATTTATTTATCTTTAATTTATATCCGTTCTTAAGAATATTGCGCCCTCAGCATCTGCAATCTGTAACGGATCTCCTTCCGTCTGATTGTAGATTCCTGGGATTGGGTTCCATTCTTCTTCATACAATACATTTGTCATTCTGTTGTTAGGCAACAATCCAAACACCTCAGCATATAATGGGGTGTACGTTGGTACTCCGGTTCCATTTGTGCCCCTGCTCAATAAGCTAACAGTGTTAAGTTCTAAATCACATTCTTGGAAGCCAATTTGCTCCCCGTTAATGTATAGCAATCTACCCTCAACTGACGTTATAGTTAATGAATCATTAACTGAAACTTGAGAAGAAATTTGTAAAATAGGAGCGCCGACAACTAACGGATTTGGGTGTAACGGCCAAGGGTATCCAACACCTTCTAAAACTATCTTATAATTTGCAGGATTTACAGTAACACCGGTTGTATTATTGTACACCGTTACGTGACATATTGCATTCTTATTAGACACTAGGCCAATGTTATATTTTCCATCCAGCACTGCTGGACAAACATTTTCTTGTACTATGCTGTCAGTAACTCGGGATGCATCATTTAAGTAAATTACGTCATCGGTAAATTTCAAAGGTTCAACTAACCAAGTTCTAGTTTGAGTATTTGCTCTATACACAGAAGCATTACCTTTTTGTGATACATTTAATAAGTAAACTAACTCATTTGGAGTTGCTGTAGGCATCATACTAGTAATAATAACTTCATCACCGGTATTAATTGTAGTTAGTACTGATAAATTATTGTAAGGATTTAATCTTAATGAAGAAGATGGTAAACGGTAACCGTTAACTGTTACCCACAATCTGTCTACATTAAATTGTTCAAATTGTGATACGTTAATTGCTCCAGTATCATCAATCAACAATACTTCTGCTTCATCAGGATAACGATCCGCAGTAATTGTAAATTCTTGTAGTCCAGTTGCTAGTCCTGTACCAGTTTGTAAACTAGAATTACATATGAATATAACTCCAACACTATTAGAGGCTGCACCTAATGTTGTAAAATCAGTTGTGCCCGGTACAGTAATTTGATATTGATTACCAACAATGAAATTACCGGTAGTAATTTCAGGTCTGACTTCTAATACGTAATATTCAACTTTTGCCTCTATTCCGCCCATAATGTCATCATTTATTGCTGCGCCAATTTTAGTAAAATAGACAGGGGTACCGGGTACTAACGCATCAGTATTGGTAACAGTAATTCTATTTCCGTTACTAGTAGTTGTAGTTGCAACTGTATCAGCAACAGTAAATAATTCATCTAACCAAGCATATCCACCTGATACATATGCAGAAGCAAATGTTACAGGATAATTAACTGCATACAATGCCGGATTGTATGGTTCTGTGTATAAATCAAAGACTGTATTAGAAATTATTCTAACATAATAAACATTATTTAATAATTGAGTAGAACCAATCATACCGTCAAGACGAACCAATGCACCTTCTGTAAAATTGTTTATAATGCCAGTAGTAACTCTTATTGCAGGATTCTCTCCCATAGTTGCTACAATGTTATCAGTAGAGTTAGATAATGTAGGTACTATTCCATTTTGATCCTTAATTGTAAAGTGTGTAGAGTCTACAACAGAATCAACAAAGTAAACTTGTCCAGTAGTATTAATACCACCTACACTAGTAACTATTGCAGCACCGGTGCCGTAACCTGTGCCAATATTAGCGCAGGTGAAGTTATCACCCACAGAATATGTTACACCCGATGTTCCTGCAATCGTATTCCATTGAGCATTAGTTGTTGTACCTAAACTATTAATTTGATAATCTATTCCCAATGTCAATGATCCAACTGTATATGTAGGAACTTTGAACACAATATCTTGATTTACAATCATTCCAGTAGTGCTGCTACATGTTATATAGTTTGTTCCAACTGCGGTAGCTGATATATAATATGTTCCTAATGCCGGTGAAATAATATTAGATATACTAGTAATATTAGCAACAGTTAAACCATTAACAGTCGCAGTCATACTTCCGGCCGCTGAAGCTAATATTGGTGAATCGCCGCCGACCGTAGTTGAAATTGTAAACGTAGTAGAAGTTAATATTGAAGTAACATAATATGTTACACCAGCTACCATGCCGCTACCAGAAATAACAGTACCAAATACTAGCGGATAATTAATTGATAGTATACTAGTATCACTAGTAGTCAACCAGTAATTAGCTTCATCAAAATCATTTTGATCATATCCGTTATATACTGTTCCGGTTCCAGTACCCACTCCAGTCGCAGTAAAACTTGCCACAAGCGCAGTTCCTGTACCTAATCCTACTCCAGTAGCAGTGAACAATACATTTTGTGCGGCAGTTGCAGTAATTGTCGTGCTTGCAACAGTTTGAGTAGCACTTAATGTATAAGTTCCTATACCACCAGATCCAGTTAAGAAACCAGTAATAGTTGTTCCACCGGTAACACCTGTGCCAGACAATACTTGATTAATTGATAATATATCTTTTGCAGCAGTACCAGTACCAGCTGCTGTTGCCTGTGCAGTTATTATATTACCTACTGCATAAGTTATACCAGTAGTTCCTGCAACAGTATTCCAATTTGTGGTACCCAATGATAGTATTGTATAAGTTTGACCAACGATCAATGCGGTTGACAATACTGAAGGGGTGAGTACGTTGGTTACTGTTAATACCCCAGTTAGTACTCCATTTAGTGTTTGATTAGCAATACTTCCAGTGACTGTTCCACCGCCACCAATTAATGACCAATTAGTGGTTCCAGTTGAATTTACAATATATTGCGTTCCTGCTACAAAACTACCGGCAGTTACTGATGTAGTACCTAAACTTGTCCAAGATGTAGTACCAATGGATTTAATTACATACTGATTTCCTGCTACAAAACTACCAGCAGTCAATACACTATCATATGTTACTATACTAGCTGTGGTATTAGTTACTACTACTGACAATAACTCAGAACCAGGTGATCCTGTAATGTTATACTGTGTATTAAAATACTGACGTTCAGGTAAGTTATATGATGTTACTGCAACAACAGAACCCAATGTCGGCGGCGAATAAAATAATATAGTGTTAGAAACATCACTTATAGTATACGCTGAAGATGTTAATCTAATGCCATTTATTTCTACAATAGAACTAGTAGTGTTTGTCTCACCTATATAATTATTTAAATAGAATGATGCAGTTGATCCGTCACCGGTGAAACGCTGTACTTGAGGGATACTATACCCATACTGTACAGGGATTGTTTCTCCAAACAACGAATAAACCAAATAATCTACAGTAGCATCGTACTCAGCAGCAAATACTAAAGATGCATTTATTCCGTTATCAGCCAAGTCAATTGCAAAATCATTTGTTATTAAAATAGCACTACCAGTACTATTACTTAATTCTACTTCAGGACCACCTACAGTTGACGAGATAGTAAATTCATTAGCATCATATATAGCTTTTATATAATATGTTTGTTTAGGTATTATCCCACCAAAAATAGTGTTACTGAAAACTATTTTTGTATCAAGTATTAAACTACCAGTAGAAATAGTTGTTATAGTATTAGTACCTGCTTTTGTTCTCAAAACTTGAGAAGTTACACCGTTAACCAACTGTGTACCATTATGATATACTGCCGGTGGTGTCCATATTGCACCAGTACCAACTTGGATAATTGCTTCCATTATACCAGTTGCTGTTGTTAACGGGAAAGTTATCCCTGCTGTACCTGATATTGAATTGTAAATTTCAGAGATAGTAATTCTTTTTGAAGCGCCGCCGATAGATTTTACATAATAAACTTGATCTTCAACAATGCCACCAATTACATTTCCACTAAAAGTTATTGGACTATTCAATATGAATTCATTAACACTTTGACATATAATTGTATTAGTGGTACTATCAGTGCCGGTTGCAATAACGTAGACCGGTGATGTGTCAGGTCTAATTAAACCTGAACCTTTGTATATAGTATTAGTATAGTTAGCATTTACATATATCTCATTGAACCCGGTAACCGCATTGAGTCTTATTGGATCAGTTTCACTATTAGCCTTCACTAACTGATCACCGTTACCTACTTCATATACATCAATGCGTAATTTATCAGTTGTAGTAGATGATACAAACGTTATTGGATCAACTAATGTAATTGTTTTTGTAATCCAATCAACTGAATAATCAATAGTTTCATATATTGATGTGCTTAGTCCAGTGATATAATCTATTACAAATACACCTAATTGTGCTGGAACTAATGCCATATTAGCAAAACTATATTGAGTTTGATTTGCTGTAGTTGGTGCTATTTCGGTAGAAACTACATTATATCCAGTATGTTGATATATAGTATCATCCCAATCTGTACCAGGGCGTGTAGCAACTGTCATCATAATTGTGTCGGATACAACACCAGCAACCAATTCTTCCGGACCATAACCAGCAGTGAATGCATCACCTTGAACATTGTATACAGAAGGGTCAATAATAAATGACGAATTACTAGTCCAAGTAATTGCATCTGGACTAGTTATGATAGTATTATTGTAACCAACTGCAACATATTGTTCTGCAATGTTATTCCATAATACATTTTCTAATGTTGAGTTCACCTCGGAGTTTTCAACAGTCCAATTTATACCAAATATATCAGAAGTTATTATAGTTCCTGCATCTCCTACTGCGACATACCTACTATTATATTCATCCCATATTATATTATTTAAAGTAGTGGCTACCCCTGATGATTGTACAAACCAAGTAGTTCCATTAGTACTAGTATATAGAACACCGTCATCGCCAAGTATTACAACTTCTTGATTATTAAATGCAATGCCATTAAATCCTAAATGTGTTCCGGCAAAGTTAACTAGAGACCAGTTATATGCATCTGGACTAGTATATATTATGCCAAAATTAGTTGCAATGCCGTTGATTAATTGTTGCCCCAAACCTACTGCAATATAACCAGTATATCCAGTAGTAGAAACATAAGCTACACTCTTAAATGTATTAGTTAATCCATTATTAAACACAAAACGTTGTGTCCAAGAATACAAATCAGTAGATGTAACAATATTATCACCAACTGCAACATATACCCCATTATGATAGATTACACTATTCAATGCCAATGATGGTACTGTTACTGATGATACGTCAAAATTACCCATGTCATAAGGGATACCGTCGAACGGGGTAAATGTTCCGTTACTAATCCATGTATAGCCGTTATCACTTACTAATATCGGGGTTGCATTATTAGTTGTAGTCATAACATAACTACCACCCGCATACAACAAATCAGTAATTCCAAGTGCTTGGTTAGATATTTTATCAATTGCCCAATTTGCAGTAGTTTCACTTACATTAATTGATGAATATTCTTCTGCGTCTGCTGCTGCTAGATATAATAAACCATTAAACACTATTGCTTTTAAATCAATTCCATTAGGATAGAATGGTTGATTAGTCAATATAGTATCTATTGCAAATTCATCTGCTGGGGCGAATGGATTACCCAAATAAGTACCGTTTGGATATGTTATTCCGTCTACTAATTGAGTTAAATCTACCCCTGGCATATTGATTGTAGGTTGATAATAACCTATAATTCTGTCTAATGCATTTAATTTGATTGAGCCTTGATCTAACAATTCCCATTTACCAAATATAAAGTCAGTGTCATTATTACTAATAATACATTGATATAACTGTTTATTATATTTTACTATAGTAGGATTAAAGAAGAATGGCTCCGGCAACATTGCATAGTCACCTTGTTTAGCCATACTAAAACTTAGACCACTAGCGGTACCAACAGTAAACGTACTACCATTAACGGTCGTGCTGATAGTAAGCGAAGGTGTTATAGTTTTAATATAATATACTTGTCCCAATACAATATTACCGGCCACACTGCCAGTAAACACAACAGGATCGTATTGATTAAATCCAGTTAAACTATCAACTGTAATTACTGTAGATGCAAGTGCAGTAACCGTAGTAGATGTAATACCCGTATACGGGAAGTTTTGTCCGCTAACTGCAACAGTTAAATTAGGATTAGAATACACTCCTACTTGATTTTCTGAAATAACTTCTAAGTAATATTTGTTAACAGTGCCGGGTGGTGTTCCGTTAGAAATAGCTGATGTAACACCGCCGTCTGCATCGATAGTCAACACGGTTATAGTTAAATCATTAGTAGGAGTTGTTCCTCCAATAGCCGTTCCTAGAATAGTTATTGTATTATTAACCGCATATCCTGTTCCCGGTGTTGTAATAATTGTTCTATACCCGCCTAATATATAACTTACGTCAAATACCGGAGTAGTTCCTACATATTGGGTCAATTTTACTGGAACAGCAGTTACTACTATAGTTCCAGTACCACCGGTCGTAGTTTTTATAGTTGCACCACCTACTCTATATGCTATATTGAATGTGTTACCCGAACGACCTGTTACATAATAAGTTACTGTATTGGTCAATGGTACAGGTAAGATGCCAGTTGAAGTAAATGTTATTGCAGTTCCGTCAGTGAATGCGGCGCCATTTGGTACAGTAATTACTGCTGGGTCTGCAACAGTTATTGATGACACAATTTGACTTGAATTTATCAAGGTAGCTGCAATTTCAATATACGGATCACCTGAACCATACATTTCACCGCTATCAGTTGTTACATTATAAACACTTGATAAGTTTGGATCAGCAGAAATTTTAAATCTTCCTGTAGTCGCCGGTGGGCTAGTATCTATAGAGTAAACATAATACACCTCCCCTAACGAGACACCGCCAATTGAAGTGCCACTAAAGAACAACGGCATACCTACATACAATACGCTAGTTGTATCAGTATTAAATTCATCTGTTAATACTAACCAATTTAGTGTTCCTATTGTACTTGATACTTGAATGGTTGTTATATCACTATTTGTAATAGTATACGGTCCACCGGCAACTGTTAATCCACCCATAGCACTTGCTATATTGAATTTCATATTGTTGTATATGTCTGTTAATCCTGGACCAAATGTTGGTAAACAAATTCTATCAGTAATAGTTGGGCATGACAACGTAGCGGACATTTCTCTAGTTAATAGATTACCAACTACTCCGGTTTGTCCAATATATTGACCAGAAGTATTGTATAACGTAAATTGTTGTCCGTTAATTTGACCAGGGCTAATTGGCAATCCAACATTTAATGTCATTGAACCCGTACCTGTCTCAAGCACGGTTGTATCAGCTTGACTTGTAATTGTACATGATCCAAGTGCGGTTGTTAATGTTTTTGCAGTTCCATTAAATGTAGTAGAAATAGAAATTTTTGAACCAGATATTATTTGACTTACATAGTAAGTTGTTGTAGTTGCAATTCCACCAAAAGTAGCAGTACTAGTAGGGGTGGCAGTTCCTGTGCCTGATCCTACTCCAGTAGCAGTAAACACGGTTCCCACTGTATTAAATGATGCACCTATTAAAGTAAAGTCTGTTGTACCAACTGTAGTAATAGTATATTGTTGAGTCGCTACTAGATAGCCAGCTTGTAATACTATGTTACTGAATACAATAGGTTCATTTACTGTCAATCCAGTAGTAGATTCACATGTAATAGAATTATCACTTGATGATGTTCCAGTAGCATAGATTATTGTAGGATCATTGTTGAGAGACATTGTAAATGTTTCTTTATCCAATACTGATATTACATAGTAGATTTCATTTTCTATAACATTGCCAAATATTTCAGTATTACCAACAAAGAATATTGGCAGTCCTAAATAAAATCCATTAGTGCCATTTTGACCGGTGCTATTTAATTTTACAGTAATATAATTTGTACCGGCTGTTGTAGCTGTTACATTTCTTAAACCAGAATAATTTATAGTTAGTACTGCTAAATTAGTTAATTCACCAACATATAATACTAGTCCTGCTGCTGTTATAGTTGCTGTATTTTGTGCTACAACTGCGCCCGGATTACCATTTGCATCTATTGTATCAGAAATTGTGAAACCGGTATCTTCTAATATACCAGAATCTGGATTTGGCAACTTAACCAATGATTTAACATAATATATAGTACTATCAAGTAACGGTGTACCTATAACAGAACCCACAAATTTAACTGGCATACCAACATAGAAACCGATAGTAGAACCAATATTAGCACCAACTACTGCGCCTCCAGACTCTGGATTAATTCTAATTGCATTTCTATATGCAATAGTAACATAAGACGATCCATATGTTTGTACAGTATTTCTAGTTCTTGATGAGAAGCTGATTGTTTGTTGATTAGTTGCATCTATTATTTCAAATGTAGCACCCATAGCACTTGCTGCAATGGTGCTGATAGGCGGTGCTGAACTAAACAATGTTATACTAGATGCTGAAACTTGACTACTATTTGAGAATGACCCAGCATAAAAAGAACCATAAAAGCCTGAAGGTACCCACGGTATTACTTGTGAATTATAACTAGTTCTATCAAATCGCAATGATATATTATTTTCTCTAGTTGGAGTAGATGTGGTAATAGCAGTTGCAACAGCCGATACACTAAAATATTGTGTTCCGGTACCGGTGCTAGTTAACTGTACTCGGTCATGATCCTCTACTGCCGCTGCATATTCAGTATAGAGTGCAAATTCTGGATAAGGGGTAAGTTCCAGCATGTTTACATAATATTGTCCGCCCTCTATTAATCCACCGATTGGGGTTGAACCTGCAGGCACTGTGTAAATTACCAAGTCTCCTGTTTGCAATATGGGTGTACTTATCCCAATAGCACTATCAATTAGTTGAACATTTGTACTATTGACCGTTACTGTAAATGCCGGATCAATTACAATAGAAGGAGCAACTACATAACCTGAGCCTGGATTTAATACTGTTACGCCAATAACACTTCCCAAACTCATTATTGGTTGTAATTGTGCAGGTACTCTTGGTGAAGGGTATATTGATGTATCTATATATGCAGTAACTCTTGGTGGGTTAGCGTAATTTCTACCTGAATTAATAACTACCACTGGTGGTAAATCCATAAAAATATACTCGCCAGGGAAATGCACAGTAGGTGTAGTTCCATTAATTCCACGAGACAATCCTGTTAATACATTGGTAACTAATTCTCTACCTGAATAACTTATTTCTTCTTCACCAATTCTTATAATGCCGGTGACCGGAAATCCGTTTACATTATCAACATAACATGAATTAGAATTCAATGTAAGATAAGAATCTAAAGTTGATAATTGAAAATCAAGTTTACCAATGTAAGATAAACTGTCAGGTGATAATTGACCAATACTCAATCCATAATTATTAAACCATTGGTTGTACGAAGGGCTTTGCCATATTGGGCTAGTTGGTAAAAATTGACTATTACTACTAACATTGTCGTAAACTAATTCAGGTGTTATAAACTGTTCAATAGAAAAATCATATTGTGCAGGTAAATCAAAATCAGTTATATCACCTTCAAATATTTCTGTCCTTGTGTACTTAAATATAAACTCTTTAATTACAACATGGTACGGTTTAACTTCATTCAAATATCCCTCTAAAAATAATTGATTGTCAGAACGGAATACTTCTAATGGTAGTAATTCACGAATAGTGTGAGAGACATCTACGAACGATGTTTTATTTAACCAAGTTAAATAATTTTGACTCTCAATTGTTTCACTTTGAATATATTCAAACAATAATATCAAACTCTTATTTCTGAATATAGATAATTCATTTGTATAAATTTGTTCATTCAATGCACGAACTATATAACGAGTTTCAGTCGAAGGATAAACATCATATGGGGTAGTGTCAAAAAAGTTATCACCAAATCCCAATTTGCTTTCTGTGTAATCCCAAAGACGGCTACTAAATTCAATAGTACCGTTTTGCAAACCTATACGTGTCCATGATCCGTCTATTTCATATATATAAGTTTCTGAATTACCGTTGCCGTTTGTTGCTACTGTTACAATAGTTCCAACAGTAACATTTAAAGTAGATAAATCAGCGTATATAGGAACTTGTAACGATGATTTTGTGTTATCATTGTATCCAGGTGCCCACCAATTAATTAAATCCCAATATGCTTTAGTATCAAAAAATGGTTGATTTGTAGTTGGGTTAATTTCACCCACTCTATACAAGAACTGTGGATTTCTTATTTCTACGATAGGGAATTGTGATAGCACAATATTAGCGTATTTTAAATAATTTTCTAATGCACCAAATCTATTATAGAAAAAGCCTTGTCTTGGTCTAGCCAATACACCAGTTTGTACTGCTTTAGGTAGTAATGGGTCAGGTACAACACCGCCGGCGTTATCAACTCCGCACATACTATCTAACATTCTATTATATAAACTAATTGGTTCACTTATACCAACTGCTGCATGATTTTGATAAGCTGCACCTGATCCAGGCACGCCGGGCAAGAAATCATCAGCATAATTTGCACGAATTAAACTATATTGACTGTGTGCAACATCGTCATTTTTTCCAGTAGAAAATCCAATATGTAATACGGTGTCATTTGCGTTTATGTAAGGGAAACAATTGTATAATCCAAATACATTAGGCAACAATGGCGTAAAATAACTTATACCAGAAAATTGAGGGCGAGTAATATAAGATTCTAACGTAATATCTGCTAATGTTTTTCCTAATCTAGTAGATACAATGCCTGTATTTCTAGCCCAGAAATAATAAATTGGATTAATTAATCCTTCAGGGTTAACTAAACCTCTAATAGTATATCTTTCTAAATTATATGGGGTACCCGGACCCGTATATTGACTAGGTGGCACATTACTTACTACCCAAGTATATACCGCTACATCACTTCTTGGAAATACTCTACCCCACCATTGGCTATTATAACTTATATCATTTTGATGATAATTCATAAAACGAGTATTACTAGTATCAAACCATAGTTGCCCTAACTTATCAGCACCCCAAACTAACCCAGGTTGTCCTGATACGGTTGGAGAATTATATCCTGCAGGATCAACATTAGAAACAACATCAATGTTTTCTGTTACTGCACCTAATAATTTACCTTGTAACGGATCAATGTAATCCAAATTCTCTAGTGTGTTGTTAGTTTCTGCACTAAACAATTGAATGTTATAGACCCCATTAATATCTACAATAGCTGATGTACTTCTGTATACTGCCCAATCTGGTGTAGCACTGGTGCTTATATAAATTATTACTTGACCGTTTGTATTAACATCTGGGTTAAATTCTGGTGTTCCAATAAGAACAGTGCCGTTATTAAAGTCTAATGCTTGGCCATACATCGGTTGTGAGCCATATACCAAATCTTGTGAATTAGTACTTTGTGCATATACATACTTGCCTGGATTATTGATATTTTCATTATAAGTAGCCAAATAATCAAACATGTATACTGCGCCGGCGTTAGTGAATGTGTCTACCCACTGTGTCGCATTGTTGTCAAATATAGTATCATTGTCTAATTCATCATCTACAAAATCAAATGTAGTAGCACTATAACGAGTTCCAGTAGGGGCACTTACTACGATTGAATCGGTAATTGGATCCATTTTAATTACGGTGCCAAACTGTGTTGTACCCGTTAAATGAGGGCAATTTATCTTTTGTGTTTGCTTGTAAATTGTTATTCCTAATTCAGCTAAAGTAGCAGTATCTACTACTGATAGTGATAACTTATTACCAGCTACACCCAATTCAAAATCAACTAGTGAAATTATTAGTTTACCGTCAACATCAGTTGCATAAACATTTGGAATTGAAACTGAGTTAATATTTGCAGCAGCAGAAGTTGCATCACCTGCCGGCAATACAACCATAAACCCATTAATTAAAATGGTTCTAGATGTAGTTATAGTACAAGTTTCTGTTCCATATATGGTACCATATCTTTCACCCCCGTTAGTGAATCTATGAACCGCACCTTCGTAATTTTCTGCACTTAATTCAAATGGTGCACCAATTAGTATTTCATTTGCAAATGTATTAGTTTCTATGCTAGTTCCAAATTGTACGCCAATTCTAGGAGTTTCTTCATTAGTTAAGGTTTGAGTTAATACAAAATTAGAACTGCTAATATTTAATATATCACCTGCATTCAATGTAGATGTATTATCACTGTATACATACAATGTTGATCCAATAACTGCATACTTGTTATCTGTTATTAAAGTGTCATTTACTGAAACATACAACGGTATTGTTTGTACAATAACTGTCATACTACCCGTTGCAGTGGTTAAATCTATAGTAGAACCAGTTCTAGTTGCAGAAATAGTAAATGTAGTTGCCGTTGGCTTAGCTTTTACATAGTAAACTGTATTGGCTGATATTGCACCGCCTGAAATTATACCAGATGAATTTGCAACACCTGTACCAGATCCGGCACCTGTTGCAACGAATGTTAATCCAACTGTATTAGATGCTGCCCCAATAGCAACAAAATTAGTTGTACCAATTGCAGTGATAACATATGATTGACCTATTACAAAACTACCGGCATTAGTTACTGTAGAGAATATTACAGGATCACCTACGCTAAAACCAGTACTATCGCTTATTGTAATTCTATCAGTTGATGAATTTGTAGCAGTTGCAATTTGTGTAACTGTAGTTGGTGTCCATGCTAACGGGAATGATAATGGTATAAACGCTACACTAGTAGATTGTGCTATAAAGTTTTGAACTGTTCTAGCAAATATATAAGAGTAACCATAATTTTCTGTGTTAGCATCATAATTTTCTTGAGGCGCACTGATAATTACAGTATCACCATAATAATCAGTTGAAATTGCTTGTCCAAAATCATCACCGCTAACAGTTAATCCTAAGGTATCCCCATCGATAATATATGATTGTTGATATGTAGAGTTTGATGCGACACCAGTACCAGTGCCTACTCCAGTAGCAATAAATATAGTTCCTACCTCGTTGCTAGTAGCACCGATAGTTGTAAAATCAGTAGTTCCTACTGAGATAATAGTATATGTTGTTCCACTAACAAAATTACCTGCATCAACATTGTATGCTGCTCTACGATATACATAAACGCTATTGTTATCTATATCTGATACATATAACCAATTTTGATCTCCGGATAAAGCAGTAGAACTACCCCAATTTGTAACTCCAGCCGGAGCAGAAATAGTTTGACATAATGCCAATGTGTTTAATGCTATAGTAGATATTAATTGATATATATAAACTTTAGATGCAGTGGTTGGTTCTGAGATAACAAATAAGTTATCAGAATATGATATAGTAGAACCAAAAGATGTTCCTTGAGTTATTGTTTGAACCAAAATGCATGTATTAGTTTCAGCATCATACGCATAGCGTTGTACTTTCCCCAAATATGAATCACCAATTAAATATCCCAGCTTACTAGTATAGGCTACTGCACTACCAAATGTCCCGGTTGATAATGGTGCTAGTTCTTGTTTATATTGATAATTTAAACTTTTACGATATACAGCCCAACTACCGTCATTATTGGTATCTACCCATACTTTTAATTTATTAAATTCATTATCTAATAACGGTAAATTAATAATTTCAGGTGCAGTTGCCACACGTTGACTTTGCATTCTAAAGCCAATGCCCAATCCAGTTATGCTTTTTACTTGTGGATTTAATGATAAATTTATAATAACTCTAAACGGATCTATAACAGCAGCAACTATATAATAATTGTTAATAGCAACATCAAAATTAGCTATAGCAAAAATTTGATAGCGTGTTAAATTGTGCGCCTGACTAAAAGTTATAGTTACAGTATTGTTTAAATTATTTGTGGCTGTAGTAATAGAACCCAAACTTGCAGGGGTATATACTTGCCATGATGATAAGTAATTTGCTATCCAAACATAATCACGAACATAGAATTGATTTATCGGTACTATAGTTCCAACAGCATTTTGTGCAGTTGATAATCCGGAATAATAGTAACTTGCCATTTTAACGTCATCAAAATTAACATACCCTGCTGTAGGATAAAGCATTGACGGTTGTATGTTTGCTACAGTTGGTAATATATTAACAGAGTTTATAGGTCTATTATAATTAAACAAATCATATATAGGTACTTCTTGTTGTATCCCTTGAGTATCACCGCCGCTAGTTAATCCAACGATAGATGGGTTACCCACCAAATCTGGTTGACTTAATCTAAATTCAACAAAATTATTATTTAATATTCCACCAAATTCACCCGATTGTATTGCCCAATTTTCATACAATGTATAATCAATTCCACCTTGTGGGAGATTAGCACCTTTAAATGCATTAGCGGCATTTAATGTTCCTTTATCTTTGATTAAATTTTTATAAACATTTACTTGTGTTACATCAGTTAAATCTACTAATGCTAAATAATCTCTTGGACGATACCCAATCAATGAGAATGATAACAAATCTGCATCATTTTCTAAATTAGCACTATTTACATCATAATACAAGGTACTCTCATATGAACGAGTTTGACTGTTAGGTAACAATCCTTTTTGTATTTCGTTATAGTTAGTCTCTACCCATTCACGTTCTTCAAATAATGGTTTTGCTTCAACAATTCTAATTGCTGACCAATATTTATTTTTATACTTTATGATTGACCCTTGAGTATATTTTGTATTTGCAGACCATTCAAGTATGTTATCTTGATTAAGAATAAATCCAAATGCATCAACATTTCCATTCCAATCAGCAGTTTTTACACCACGGACAGTAATACGATTTTGGCGCAATCCAGTAATTAAATTATATATAACATCATTGAATAATGTAACATTATCAAATACAATACCATGTTCAATATTACTAATATTAAATTGACCATATGAAATAGTATCACCAACATTTAGTGGTTGAACTGAGAATGCAGTATTCAAACGATCTATGCATAAGTTATTAGATTGTATTGGATATAAATCTTGGTTTAATACAAAATTAAATTGTCTAAGCGTTAATGGTTGTACAATACAACTTTCTTTATCTATGGTTAAGTTTGATGCAGATGGATTTATAGTAGCAATACTTCCTACATCCCATCCGGTTTGTGCCCAATATAAAAATTCCGCAATCATTTGAGACCAATTAATTGGAATTCCATTTTCTATTTCTTCAAACTGTACACCTTGTGTTTTTAAATATTCACCGTAATTAATCAAAAATTGTGATACTTGCTGTACATTATAAAATTCAGTACCGTAGGGTATTTCTACTGTTTGATCATAAAACTGAGTAACAAGGTCAACTGATAACCCTTCTACTGAGATTGTTTCCGTAGCAGTACTAGCTTTAGGTACTAATACCTTAAAATATGCTTTAGTTTGCGAATTTCCATATACAGTATAACCATTGGGTGTAACTTGTACTACTACACTGCTGTAAACTATTCTATCAAATGCTTGATTTTCATATAACAACAAACCGTAACTTTCATCAGGAATTAATAATGAACTGTTGTTACTATTAGCAGAACTCTTTTCTACATAGAATTGTAACATACTCTTGTCGCTGAATCCTGCTAAACGATATACCAAACGCACATCTAAGTTATCTAATAATGTAGTTATATTTGTAGTCGCATCGATACCAACTTGCTTTTCATAATCAACAATCCAATTGATGTAGCTAGTTGCTGGAGTACCTGCACCATATATGGGTACATCACTAATTACCAAATGACTTCTATCATTTACTAAGTATTGATTGAATTCAACATTATATTTGTAATTATCAACGTCTACTCCAAGATTAAACAATTTTGCTGGTTTTGTTAATCCCAATATACGCATCAAATCAAATGGCCAAGTGCTACTTCTACGATAACTGAATTCAGCAGGACCAACATCTCCTGCGATCCAATCACGCTTAAATATTTTATCATCGTAATTTCCTACAATTGCATCTAGCGGAGATAATAAATCACCGTTACTGTCTACTGGTATTATTTTTAATAAACCGTCACGGACAAATCTAGGCATTACGAACGGATTGCCATCATTCCAATTTAAACCGGCTGCTAAATCACCCCATAAAACTAAGTTATCACTAGTATAAGGTGCTGCACCATATCTTGCTGCCCACCAAGTTGGTTGATTTGCAAATCCCAACATTTCCCAAGGAGTTTCATTTGGAGTAGAGGTATCATAAAAATATAAATATACACCTCTAAAATATCCAGGACCAATTGGTGCTCTATCTATTTTATTTCCGCTGTTTTTATAATTATATGTAAATTCATTAGATGAACTGAAGACCTGTGTTTTATAATCAATTCTATTTTGACCAATCCAATTCAAAAATGCTTCACTATAAATTTGTAAGAACTGATCATATGAATAATCTGTTTCTCTAAAGAATCCAGGCAATACTTCATATAACTCTACTGGGATTAGATTACTTAATTTTAAATTATTATAAACACGAGTTTCATATTCTAATAATACTTGATCTCTAAAATCAACTAATGTATTGGTAGTAGGATTGTAACTACCATATAATTTATTAAATGAACCATCATGTCCTAATATAAAATATGTTGGTGTAGTATATGCAGTGTCTAATATTACTTCCGGCACAGATGCTGGATATAAACCCAACTTAGTAGGTGTGTTAGGAACATAACTACCGTATGTTTGATTATATTCATTAATCGTAACTACATCGTTAGGTAACAAATCTAAAGTTATAGTCAATGAAGGCGAATCAGTGCTTACTGTATAGTCAACGTTGGTTACCAATTGAGTTTGTGTTCCGTTACGAGTTAAGTATACCAAAACGCCATTGTAATTTGATGTAGCAAAATTATAAACACGACTTAATGGATATATACTAGTATCAAGCGAGTTTGCAAAAGAATATGTATTAGAAATGTACGGTGCCTTTGAGGGCAACATGTCACTCCAAAAGAATGGTTGGCTATCAGAATACGGAGCATTAATTTGGTCCAATGCATCATCTAGCATTTCAGCCGGTGTTAACATAACACTATAAGCAGAATTGTTTACAGTGTTAACTAGTAAAGATTTAAAGGTTATATATTGTCTACTGTTATACAATACCGCATCAAACAAATCATGACTTTGGTTACGCAAAAATGTGCCCGGCAATACTAATGATGCACTATTTTGAATAATTCTATTACCCCACGGTACTAAATTACCTAAATCACGATAGTTGTTAGGACCAAACACTTCACCCTTTGTGTTTGGATTATTAAAAAATATACTTTGATAATGTCCTCTTATATCACCAACGTTTGCTGTGGTTAAAGTTTCATTTAACGGGTTATTGTTTAAATTGATAGGTGTTTGATAATATGCAGTAGCACTTACCTGATCACTTAATATTAAAATTTGAATTACAGTATCAACTGAAGGAATTACAGGTATTTGAATTGTTGTTGTAGTGGTAGTTGGATTAGTAGTAGCCGTGTATAGGGTGTTAGGCAAGTATACATTATTAACATATACTTGTATCATTGGCCAATTAGTCGGGACAGCAAGACTTGGCCCAATGTCACATACAAAAATATTAGCTGGATTTACAATAGCGTTGTATTCAAATTCAAAAATTTGATATTGTACGCTAGGTGATACCGCAGTTTGCCAGCCCAGTTCTCTTATTGAGGAAGTATTGGGGGTGTAGTTATATACATATCCGGTATTTACCTGTTGATTAACAGATTGAGTTCCATTAACATAATTGAATGTATCTGAATTTAATGTTACGTCAAAACTAATATCGTTAACATTATTAACAGAACTATATTTTACCGGAAACCCAAGCACCGGATCATCTACTCCAGAACCCAATGCATATGCAAATAATGAAGTACCCGTAAACGAAGTACCTTGGTATATTACTGGATCACCAAAACTTATACCATTGCTATCAAAAATATCAAACTTAGGCGATTGATTTAGCTGAGTTTTTTGTTGACCTTCTTTCCATTCATTGCCGTCGAAGTAAAAATCTTTACCTAAATAATTATATCCTCTGTACACAGCAGTTTGTTCATCTGGCAAAACTAAACCGTCATCGGCTTCTGTTAAAGTAATAACCGGTGTTGTGTTTGCTGCCAACGTAGAAAAACGTGATATATAAATTTTATTTCTAACATCTAAATTAGTATCTGCTGCAAATACTACCCTAGAACCATCAAACAATGAATAGTTATCCAACGGCGTGTCAGCAGTCACTACGGATGCGGTTGATGTAGCATAGATAATAGATTGACTATACCAAGTCACCGTAATTACAGTATTAGCGCCAACAACTTCAATAGCAGATATAAATGTTATTGAAGGTAAGAACCCAGTAGAATCTGTTAAATATTGATTTAGCGTAAATGATCCAAATACACTATCAGTAGGGACTGTAATAGTTGTACTGTATGGATATATACTAGTAGTCATTGTACCTGAAGCTAAACTTAATGCAAAGTCAGTTCCTGCCTTAGAAGTAGAAATAGTAATATTATTGTCTGATATACTAGTAATATAGTAAGTTGTTCCGGCAACTATACCCCCAAAAACTGTTCCACCAAAAACAATAGTATCGTTTACATATAGTCCGGCGGTACTACTCAATGTTATTTGATTAACCAATGATACCGTATTAGTTGCGACTACAGTTGTTGTAGGTCCTAATACTGGGTTGATAATTGAATCATAACCGGTCCATCCTGCAACGTCAGGATAATAATTAGTATTTCCGGCAACTAATGTAAAGGCGTCAGTTGTTCTAGTATCAATAAAATCAATAGGATTTTTGCCTATTATACCTGCATCAAACATTTTGAGGTTGGGATAAAATTCTATAATAGGTCTTTTTGCTTTATTGTTTAGTTGAGTGTATTCAGTTGCAAGAGCCGGGTTATTGTTATATAATGCGGTTGCATTTATAACATCAATGTGAAACCATCTATTACTTCTTGACCATGGATTTTTATTAATTGCATTTCTTGCAATAGTAATGTAATCTTGATATATTGGTATATATAAGCCAGAATCATAATTTCCTACATCATATGAGGTAGTATCATACGGTATATATTCTGCTGATGAAAACAAGCCCGGTGATATAAGAGAACTAACCGGTACCAATTGAATAGCAGTACCTACACCTTCTACATAATATTCTATATTATTGTAACTTTCAGGGTAGATTTCACCTTGAAACAATACTTTTAAACCATTAGTAAATACTACCCCATTTGGTGCAGTATATTGTGATTTTCCTAAAATTTGTGTATCTATGTTAATTATATCTAATACATTGTTATCTACTAACTTGATTATACCAACTTTAAGTGGATTAATATTATCTTGATAATACAATGTATCTAAAATTGCACTATTGTATGGCTCTAATGTTATTTGGCCTATGCTGTTTCTATAAAAATTTCTACCTACCCATTCAACACCATATGCTGCTGTTATTCTTTGATTTGTGGGTATAGATTCTTCAGGAATAAGTTGGATGATAGGATTGTCAATTTCACCCAATAATTTAACTACATAATAGTTTGCGTTTACTTGTGAGTAAAATCCACCTTCATAATTGTTATTAAAAATGTCTGTTCCGGGATAATCAGATTCTGCATTATAAATTACACCACCTTCTTCATCATATAAGGTTTGATCATAGAATTTATCAACATAAGCAACTTCATTATATACTCCGGTATTATAGAACATTACCCGTAACCCTTCCAATGCGGTTACTCCGTCTATACCACCAATTGAATTGACTCTGGCTCCATTCACTTCACTAAATGGTTTTGTTGATATTACATCAACAACATTGTCGCCTGGAAAATAAAATTCATTTAATGCATTCTTTTCAGGCACATTAAAAGTTATTACACCGGCACTGGCTCCATTATTAGTAACACCATACACCTCACGAGTTTGAACATTGCGTTGAGTTGGACTAAAACCAGTAATACCCGGCTCACCTTGAATCCAAAATTCACTATCTTGATTTACAGTAAAAGTATAAGTACCACCGCGTAGTAAAGTTAATGTAGGGTTTATTGATGGTGTGCTATCTGTTTCTGATGTAATAATAAATTGATTAGGATCAGACTGCACATGATAATTTGAGGAATTATAAACAATACTAGATGAAATTACAACTCTTTCAGGACCGTTAGGTAACCAATAATACTGATTAAAATTTATAATAGGATCTAAATTAGTAAACGAATCCCATGAATAAAATTGACTATTAAAAAGTCTATTGTTATTGTTAGTTATTCCACCTTTAAGATTTAGTGCATCAATGATTCCCGGATAACTAATAAAATCTTTTGCAGTTGAATCATTTTCTTTTAAAAATACAACACCCGGATCTAATTGGTAATCAGTTCTGATTTTAGTTGGCTCGGTGACATAATAATCTTTAGCATTAACTCCATAACCAAATTTACTACCTATATAACCCTGTATTTTTCTAGTATTGGGTTCTGCTACCAATTGATCTAGCGTTGCTGCTAAAAATTGACTATTGGTTTTGGTTTTAAATATTTCTGGAAGAAAATCCAATGTTCTAATTCTTGTTGCCATTTTAAAATATCTCTATGTTATATAGTACTTATGCTATTTGTAATTCAGCGGGAGTGAGGGCGGCAATTACAATTACATCACCCGAAGATGCTGCATTTACAAATATTTCATATGGCAAACATTTAATTTCGTATAAATCACCAAACTTCATCGTAGGATCGTTTGGCACCAGTACACAAGAACTAACAAATTCACCTATCTGAGCATGTATGTACGCACTTAATTCGCTGAAATAAAAGGTGTCTCCAAAATTCCAATTATTAATATTAAAATAATTATTCATTTGAGTTAACACTGCACTACGTATTTCACTATCACTTGCATTTGTATTTGAATTTTTAATAACTTTAATAGTTCCGCGTAATGCAGCAGCAGCTTTGGGCCCAAATAATGGTTTAAAAACAACACTATTTAAAATAGCACTATCAGATATCATTTTAAAATCTTGTATTTGACTATATTGAGTAGTTAACTGAGATATACTAGGCCTAATTGGCATCGGTACTGTGCCGGTAGTATCTTGTATCCAAGTTTGATATGCAGTATAATATGCCTGAGTTACTACATACAAATCAATAATATTTGTTGTCGCAGGATCAATACGTGTAGTATTATTACTGTTATGACGATATTGAAATTGCAATCCTTGACGTCCTGGTTTCATACTATATTGTGGTTGCTCAACTAAAGTATAATACGGTGTTGTTATCAATTGATCTTGTACAGTTATATAAAATACATTATCATTGTATGCATAAAATAATTGTCCAACTGGATAATCATATTTTATAACTTCAATTTGTGATGCAGTCGCATATTGATACATAACGGTACTTGATGCTATCAATTGAGTTCTTGATAAATTAATAGCATCTTGTACTTCCTCAAAAAATACATATATGCCAGTGTTAGTGTTGCCGGTCACATATCCTGTAATTTCATAAAAGAAATCTGGATTCTTTATTATCGTTCTATTATTAACATCAATACTAGCAACTTCCACTTCAAAGTCATCTATATATCCGTCGCTTTGTACAGTTTGTCCAATAATACTTGCTGAGATAGGTTTACTTAATGAATTTTTAGTTCCGGGTTGGGTGTTAGTTTCCAACACCTTCACAAAATCTTGCAAGATTATTCCAGAAAAAGGATCGTACACTAATTTACCTGCTTCATAAGTAAATCTAGTATCTGACACACTACCAAAATAATATGCCAATGAACGATATGTTACAGTATATCTATTGTATCCAATACTTTGAAAATTAACAAAATAGTTTGGTTCATTAAACACCCCAACACTCCATCGAAGTTGATTGGTATTTAATGAGTTATTAAATACCAATGAAAAATTTTGTTGTAATTCTAATCTTACTATGCATTCTTGTATGACTGCGTTTGGTAATGTATTACTGAAGGCAGGTAGTACTGTAGTTACTATAGCACCGGATGGAATATAACTATTCAATGTTATAGGACCTGTACCATTTGCAAATTGTCCTAATCCATTATTGTACCCGTCACCTATTGTGTTCAAAACCGTAGTCCAAATATATGTTATATCTGATGCCCCGGCTACTCCACTTACCAATCGATTATTACTATCAAAATAATAACCAGAAGGGGCTTCAAATTTTAGTAATGCACCGGATGTTACATATTTTAAATTAAAGGTAGAATATGTTCCGGTTGGAACTGGTGTCTCTACCCCGTTAACAAAATCATAAAAATATCCAGTGTTACTGTTAGCATCTACTGTACTATTATGCCAATACGTAGTACCGTCACCGGAAGCATTGTTAATATTGTATCTAGTATAATTTTGAATATAATATTGTAAAGACCTGTTATCTTCTAATATAGCAGCTAATATATCAGTAAGGAAAGTAATAATATCACTGGTACTATTTATAGTCAACAAAGAATAACCTTCTGTATTATCTAACCAAACACCACCGTCATTTGCATAAGAGTTAGTGCTACTATATTTTCCAGTTGGATCTAATAAATCTAAATTTTTACTTACGCCAACACTACTACGATTAAGAGCCTTACTCTTAATGATTGAACTATATAATGTATATGGGAAGTTAGTATAATCTTCCCCATTAACCATACGATTTTGTGTATAGTAACGACTTGGAGCACGTTGTTTAATATTTGCTAGTGTTTCTCTGGCTTGAGCATTTGTAACTGGAACTTGCAATGCCAATACTAATGTTAGAGTCTCTACTCTATTAACTCTACTAATATAATTTATTGATACGCTAACGCCTTGCATATCGTTTGGTTGAATTGTATAGGTTAATGCATTACCTGCACGAACATATGATCTAAAGTTTCCTACTGGTATTTGACTAAACACGCCATCACCAAATATATAACTTACTTGGTCATTGAATCGGCTGTTTACTGAATAGATTTGTTTAATACTACTTTCTGTTTGCAAATATGCATCTGCATAAATGTTATCAACTTTCTTCCATAATCCATATGAGCCATTGCTTTGACTTATTTGATATAACCAAGTATCAGAATTGTTTACACCTTCAATATTAGCAATATCAATTACTTGATTAGAAATTTGATTTTGTAAAGTAAAATCAAAATTTTGCAATGAGCCTTGTTTAAAATACACAAAGAACCCTGTATTTGGGCTACCGTAACCTAATTTATCATTGCGATATACCATATTAAATCTATTAGTAGGGGCAGGTGGCAATTCATATACATAATCTTGCCCTACTGTGCTAATACTACATAATTCAAAATTCATATTGATACCGGATACATTAGTTGAAAATGGTACCACTGGGGTAGTGTTTGGTGGTATCTGTAATGTATATTCGTCAGTTTTTACACCGAGGATTTGTGCTGAATTACCAGGTAACCCTACTCTTTGTGTATTAATTAATGCAGCATTTATAATAGTATTATATTGTTCTAACCAATATGGATTTGCAGGGTCATTCCATAATATAGGAGTATTTCCTAAATTAAATCCATTTAAATCATTTAAATTTTGAGTAGTTTTAATACTTACAACTTTTAAATAACCTTGTCCGGCTAAGTTTCTTTTTGGTGTATAGCTAACTAAATTAGCTAATTTGATAACTGAATCTCTACGTTCAGCCGTATCAATGAAATTTTCACGGGCGTTTAAATCATTACGAAAAGCAAGACCTTGGCCCATAAACGCCATAACGTCAAGCAATGCAATAAATTCTGAACTTTCAACATAGTCATTAAACGTTTCTGGATAATATACACGTAGATAGTCTATAAAGGTTTTGCGTAGAGTTTCATAATCGTAACTCTTAAAATCGGCTTGTTGGAACGTTTGGTAAATGGCTTTCCAGTCATTTACCCCGAATATTGCTGATTGTCTTGAACTTGTAGCCATAATTATTCTCTTTTAAGTATTTATCATACCTGAGAACATAGGTTTTTTAGGGTTATTGAATAATAGTGCCGGGTTTGTAATGTTCAATCGCTTCTATTATACGAGTTGCCAACATGATATGATAAGTAGCAGTCAAGTGATTTACTCTAGTCTCCTTACTAAGGTCATTATCTTTTGGCCATCCTTCCTTCATACTTAAATACATTAATGCAGGTCGAATTTCAACACCGTTTTTCCAAGTATGATGATACTCTAAGTCTTGTGTACCTTCCCTATATTGTCTCCATGGATCATTGTATTCTGATTTATTTTTAGCAAAACTCCACATGTGAATAAACTTTGTATTAGAAAATCTAGTAGACCATGTATCAAACCATTGATAGAAGGCCATTGCTTCATATTCAATCTTTTGATAATCATATATATATTTGTAGTAAAGATTTGCTGCTTCCCAAACTTCACGATTAGGATCATTTTTATCAATCGGTTGACTAGCTGATCCAGGGCAAATTCCCCTAACAACACGATGAAAAAGTCTGCTGGGTTCAGACCAAGCAAATACAGCCACATCAACTGGATCGGGGTAATCTTTAAATTGGAAGAAAGCATCCCAAGAACATGTTCCCGGAAATCCATGCCATTTAACATTATCAGTTTTGAAATGCCGACCTACTCGATTGAGATATCCTTGCAGGTCGTGATTTTTACTGATAAAACTATCACCAAACCCAACTATATTCATGCTAAAATATTCCTATTATTGTAAAATAGCGCGGCCAGTAGCATTGTTAAAAAACACACTTAATTGTGTTGCTTGATTGAAAGGAGTGACCGCCATTTCAACTTCTAATAGTATCCCATTTTCTTGTGGATAAGCACGAACTGTATTTAATATTAGTCTGGGATCTTGACCGGCTACCCTACGTATTTCATTTTCTAATGCTGTTTGTACATCTCTTGTATTTGGTTCAAATACAAATGTCCACAATGTAGTTCCATAACCCGGCTGTCCTACTTTTTGTCCTTGTTGAATGTTAAGTGCGTTAACAAAATCTTGTATAACTAACGGGGTGTCAACTACACTAAACCCGTTTGTTTGAACATATGGTTGTACCGGCGAACCAACTCCACCTGCAGGGCCTGTAGGTAGATTGCTTGAACGCGGGGAACACGAATTAATAGTAGAAAATCCTTTGTATGTTGTCATAATTTATCCTATATTATATTTAGCCTAGTCTAGGATTTCCACTATAATCAAGATTTAATTCTTGCCTAGATGTTTCTAATCTCTTTTTATTTTCTGTTCTTAATTCTGATTGTGTAATTATTTCTACTTCCCAATCATATTTTGCTTGTCCAATCTTAGGATCTCCGGCAGGGTATGTATCTCTCGCCTGTACATAAGCTGCTTGAGCCTCATCAATTTTTTTACTTTGGTCACGCTCTGCTTTATTCAACGAGTACTTTAACATTGAATATTTTTCTTTATTTTTTACAGATTGGTCTTGTGCTGCAACAGCATCCGGCGCTGGGCCAGTTCCACCAAAGTCAGGAGCGGGTATTACTGGATTACCTAATTGACTATTAATTTGAGTAGTAACTTCACTTCTGTCAACTGTGTTTGAGGCAATTGTAGGCATTTTTATTGGCTGGGGTCCCGAACTGTTTAAACTGTTTATGTTGGCTTGCAATGCCGCTGCCGCTGATGCAGGTAATCCAGCACTTGCTAACGATGCTAATCCTTGATCACTTTTTGCTATTCCGGATATGACTGCTTTAGGATCTGTGCTAGTAAATTTATTTAATGCAGCACTTGCACTAGAGTTGCCGGCAGATAAAGAAGTACCGGTGCTTATCTTAGAAGTAAGACTAGATATATTATTTAATGCCCCGGTTGAAACGTTGTTTAGTGAAGAAGTTATACCTGCAAGTGATGCCGGTGGCGAGGCAAGTGCGCCGGGTGCATTATTTACCATAGATGAAATTGAACTCATTCCTCCCGGTATACCACTTATACCAGTACCAGTACTGGCAGATGATAAGATTGATGACGCAGAGGGTAATAGTGATCCTCCACCTACTTTTGCTAATGGGTTAGAAGCAGAGCCGGTAAAGGCAGCAACACTACTTGATACACTAGGAAGTGCTCCGCCCACTGTGCTACCCAAAGAACCAAATGCTGCTGACATATTTCCTGAGTTAGCTGCTGATTGTAACGCAGGAACATCTACCATGCTCCCCATTGATGATTTAAGTTGTTTTATTTCTGGGGTCTCTGCTTGTGCTGCTGCAGGAGCCGCTGCTGCTGCTTCACCTGCTGCCTGTGTTGCTGCATTTTTTTGAGCAATTGCTTTTAAGTCTTGTGGTACTCCTGGAGTAAAAGCCTTGAATGAAGCAGTTACTGCCCCAAATGCCTGTGCAGCCACGCCCTTAACTGAGTCCGGCGGTGGAGCTGGGGCTGCCGCTGCCGCTTTTGATAGTGCATCTTCACCTGGTTTACCTGTAGGAGAACCCAGCGGTGATGATAGTGATGGTATTGCGGGCATTGATGGCATTGTCGGCATTGATGGTAACGATGATGGCAAACCAGATAAGGATGTTGGTAAAGAACTTAGTGCTCCTCCCTTTGATGCCAAACTTGCAGCAAAGTTTCCTGAACTAATTAAAGAGGCTACATTACTCCCCCCTCCTTGCAAGGCAGATGCAAATGCTGCGGGTGCGGGCGGTAAACTAGTTGCCATAAATTTTATCCCTTATTAACTGAATTTTTAACAAAGTCAGTTGTTTCTTTTAGACCTACTTGTGACGCTGCTGTTACTAACCCGGCAATTGCGGTGGGGGCTTCATTTCCTGTTATTACACCAGCTTGAGTCAATCCGGATTGTGCCTTTTGAAAGTTTGCAACTTGAGCATTTACTTGTGCCCCTGTATTATTTACAAATGCTGATAAATTTTCAGCACCCGGTGCACCGGTAAATAAGTTAGTTGTCATGGCCGATTGTACGTTTGAACCTGATTGTACCAACGAGGTAACTAATGCTGATGCTCCTGGCTTTAATACACCAGCAGCTTCCATTTGTTGTGGAGTCATTGCTAAAGAACCAACTGCTGCGTTTAAAGATCCTTTTGCGTCATTGACTATTCCTGTACCAGAACTTACCACAGATGCTGCATTAGCCGCGGCACCTGCTGCAACACCACTAACCATAGATGCAGTAACTCCCTTATCTAATGCAGCACTAGTAGCAGGTGTGCTACTAGGTGCAGTTGATGCTACAGCAGGTGTAACTGGATTTGGTGGGGTTGATGCTGTTGTGTTGTTTGTAGATGCTACTGCCGTGCTAGGTGCTGTTGGTAATGCGGCACTTGCGCTGGTGGTTATTTTAACATCAACACCCTGGTTAGCAGCAGCCCACGGTGCATGTGCAGGTGCTCTACTAACAATAGATGTTAACAACCCAGGAGCAGCAGCAAAACCTTTAGTTGCATCTCCTAACGTGTCAGTATGTGCAACTTGAGTAAGCAACGGTACTTCTGCTGGGACTAATGATGCGGATCCTGTATTAAGATTTATTAGTTTTCCATTAACATACATAGTGCCATCACTATAATATGAACCTTCCCCTGCCGCAGCCATACTCATTGACCCATCTACTTTTATAGTAAACTTACCTAATGCATATCCAGTAAAACTTCCTCCTGATCTCCAAGCAATATTAGATGATGCATTTATGTTTATATTATTTGCGGCAATATTTAAATCTTTTTTTGCATTAATGTTTATATTGTTATCTGCATGTAAATTTAAATCACCCTGTGTTCTGACATTTACGCTGTTGGTTGAGTACATATCAATTGTACCTTCTTTGCCTAACTCAATCCAACTTTGACCGTTGCTATGAATAATGTGCAAGCATTGCCCATCATCACTCATTAATATTTGATGACCCAATGCAGTTCTAAGACGTATTAATTGATCTTTACCTATAACGTCCCCGTCATCCATAACAATGCTATGTCCTCCTCTACGAGAAATAACTTCTAATGCAACATTTTGTGCTGTATTTTTTTTAGCAAGTATATCTTTATCAGTAAATCCACCTTGATATATAGGTCTGCCCGGAGTACTAACTCCCCATCCAACTCTAGAAGGGCTTTCACGCAATGCGCTACTACTAATAGGACCCCTAACTGTATCTCTAATTAAACCTTGCTGTGCATATATTGCAGCAGAATAACTATGTACAGGTTTAGCCGCAGTTAAAAATTCAGCACTATTGGTAATTTCTGGATTATTATTATTTAAATTAACAACTGGCAATTTTTGTGAACCACCAAAAGATTTTGCTTCTCCGTCATTCATTGTTACTTTGCCACTAAATGATCCGATAGCAGGGATCATTTGCAATAATTCTGGAGGCAATACACTTCCTATATAATATCCGTAATTTGGATCACCGTTTATAAAAACACAAATAACAGTACTACCTATATCAGGGGGACTAAACCACATGCCATATGAACTTGGATTACCTGTGAAAGTACCAAAGTCTTTTGAGTTATTTCCTGATTGTACTGATGTAGTTCCAAAGAAGGGACTCATATATCCCACTGTAATCCAAGCCTTAACATCGTCTGGATCAGGTGCACCAAAGTCTGAAATATAAACTTGAATTCTTCCTCCCCTTGTAGGGTCAATATTGTTTTTTACAATAGCCAATACTGGTTCGGACCTAATAACGCCGCCGCCGGCGTCTGGTTTACTTGCTTTTAATTGACCTTTTGGTTTGAATACGTCTTGTGCCATAATTAATTAATTGTGTTATCTTCCCATATAATCATCAGATGCTACTGGTGTACCACCAATGCCAGCGACAATAGTTCCTTGAGTATTTTGTGATAGTTTTTGCATCGGATCTAATACATTGTTAATACTTCCTACAGAATTTATTGATGCTAATTGTGCCTGTTGTGCAGGATCTAAGAATGTTGGTGTCGGAAGACCAGCAAAACCAGTTACTCCAGAAGTACTTGCAGAACCATTTGCAGTTGTAGGGACTCCCGGATTAATACTTCCTCGTCCTCCGCCAGCAGCGCCATTAGTTAAATTAACGCCTGTTCTTGCTTGCGCCCCTGTTGTTTGATCAGTTGCTAAACTGGCAGCAGCATTACCTTGTCTTGCAAATCTATTGTCAGATCCGTCTACTGGTCTACCGGCTGCTGCCGCATTAGATGCGGTTGCAGTTGCGCCGGCGCCAAACGTATTTATATTACACTCTAACTCCTGTTCAAACTTACCTTTACTAAAACTACTGTTTACTTTAGTAACCATATAACTTACTCCGCCACCCCTAGCATCTATTTGTGCTTGTATTTCATTGGGATAAGCCCAAAATTGAATTGATTTGTTTATACTCATCAACCCAGTGCGATTGTCATAGTCTTGAGGTTCTCTAAAATTTATTTCAATAAAAACTTGTCCGCCATTTGGATTAACAGTAAATCCATCTGTTCCGTAAAATTGATTATATAATGAATTTATACTAGATGCAGCCGGTTGCATTAAAAAGTCTGGGTCACCTAATATTCTTATTTTAGCTGCTGCATATGCACCTGGATCATATAAACTAGTTACATATGCATTCTGTGCTTGTAATCCTACATCCAATCTACCCGTTTTAACTGCATTTTGTTCTCCTATTTTTGTACCTATATCTTCACCTCCACCAGATGAAGCCGAAGTAGTAGACTTACCGGATACGGCCACATTAAAAAACGTGTTATCCATTTGTTGATCGTAGCTTAAAATTTCACTATTTTTTCCAGTAAACCAGTATTCATATCTTTTGTGCGGGCCATAATATGGTGCGCCGTTATTTACTCCCGGTGCAGTTATAACCGGTGTTTGATATTCTTGAATGATATAAGTTGTTTTATACGCAAAATCTTTTCGTTTTGTGTCCCAACCTAATATTTTTATTTCTGCACTAATATTATACCACTTAATGTCAGTTTTCTTATAAGATTGTATTTCTGCCGGCGCATTTGCTAATTGATCAGGTGTCAATGATGAAACATAAATGGTTTTTAATGCATCTTCTAAATAAGAACTTTGTACAATTATGTCATTAATGCATTGTATAATAGGTCCACCTTTACTAAATGAAATTTGTCTTACTGTATTATCCGGTGTAGCATTTTCTGAGGCAGCAATATTAACCTGATCAGTTGTAAATACTAATCCCATTGCCCATTTTCTTTTATCTAAATCTGCTTTACTTACAATTGATGCGCTCGGAATAGAGAATAGTGAACTACCCAAAAATGCAATATCCCATTCATTTGCAATATTAATGGATTTGTTTTCTAGTAGTGTTTGCTCATCTTTATTTAATTTAGCAAGTAACCCAACGTTACCTGATATTCCGCCTGCGCCTCCACCTCTATTACTATTATCACCTCCACCTGTGCCTATCAAACAATCAATTACTGTTTTGCCTTGAACTACTGCTCCTCTATCAATCATCCCGCGTTTTGTTCCAAACACTGATCCGGTAGCAGGGTTTGCTGCTTTGATATTATAAACTACAGTGTTACCATCTATCTTGAATTTCATTTCTGTAATGATAATATCATAATATCGTTGATAAAGACCATATGCATTACCAGTTGGATCTCCGTCAGCAGCAGAAACTTTAGTTGGATCTATTATATTTCCATCTGCATCATAACCTAAAAATCTTATACCTATTATAAAAAATTGTTTTGATGGATTTTTAAGATCCTCAATATTTTTAGTTTTAGAAATTTTTGCTAACTCATTTGCTGCATTACGTAATTTAGTAACAAATGAAAACCCATATGGTTCAGTTATTGTAAATTGCATGTCAAATGTATTAGTGGCAGACTGTGTATCTTTTCCGTTTATTGCCTGGGTCATTTTTAAATCATCAATATAATAATCTAAATCAAAGCCCGGTGCACGTTTTGAGGTATTATTATTGATACCGCCACTCTGAGCAACCAAATACGCTCCATTGGTATATTGTGTTGTAGGTGCATTTGCGCTTGACGGAGACGGAGGTGATCCTCCCATTGTTCTTGTTGGTGCGTTATTACTTGTAGTAGCATCTCTCGTTGCTTGGGCCGTTGCTTGGGCTTCAGCAGCCTCCATGCTTACTGCACCAGGTGCCATATTACTGATAGCATTAATATCACTTCTACCCGATGCAATAAATGCATCATACGCATCGGGTGTTATCATATACAAAGATATTTGATATGTATAACTTGGAAAATTACCCAATGGGTTTTGCCAACGTTTATTGGGTATTAATGCTTGCTCAGTCTGAATAGCTTGTGTTGGTGGCTGATTTGAATTATTTACATTTGCTTGACCGGCTGCTTGTGTAGTAGGTACTTGGTTTGCTACAGTTGCAGGAGAAGGTTGTCCAGATAATCCACCAAGTATTTGCTGTGAAAGTTTATTCCATAACGCTGTAGCTTCAGGGGATGCAACAGGATTTGGTTTACCAGAATTAACCGGAAAACCAGAATCATCTGATTGTAAATTAGGATTTGGCATTTATATCCCTAACACCTGCTTTAACACTGTTAGTGTAGGTAAATATATTTGCACTCCTGCTACAAAATCAAAATAAGGATCTTTTAATCTATTTGGATTTCTACTTGCAAATACCCACCACAATCTACTATCTGTGTACAAATCGTATGCTAGTAAATCAGGTCTATATTCATATACGGCAGCAATTGTCCACAATATATCTGACGGTTGCATTGGTATTTGCCTATTTACCATAACATCTAAAAATTGATTATTCACTACACTTGTATTGTAATATGGGCTACTTGCCGGATATGTATTATTAATTGCCATTACCAAAATCCTCCTCTTCCACCTGTTTTAGACGATCTTAACAATGCGCCTGTTGCATAGTCTTTTAAACTAAATCTATTACTAACATCATTTCTAGTCACTACTGGCAATGCTGTTATGCTTAATGTTATTTTAGTAGGGACATATGTTGGTTCTCTTGTGCCTGCATATGCGCCAGAAAAATTTGGGGGCGCGGGTACTGCACCTTGTTGTACTCCGGCTGCAGCCATTCTAGATTCTCCTGGTTTGCCACCATTTGAACTTTTAGGCACCGCAGGACTTCTATTAACACCTGCTTGAGTAGCAGTACTACCTGCTGCAATATAATCAACATCAGTAGGTAATGAATATGTAAAGTTTTGAATTAATAATGGATGTTGATCAAATTGAAATGCACCCAATCCAGTTAGATAACATAATGGTGGAGGTGTACCTGGTACTGGTCCTGGATCTTGTCCATAAAACATTTTTGTAATAGACCTAAAGAAATGTATTACTGCTAATATATAATTAGCCTCATATGCATCTTGTGCAGTAAAATCACAACCAATTGTAATTGCATCAACTGCACTGCTTTTATAACTTTGATATCTATAATTAGTATGTGTCAAATCAGTAGAATCATAATTTGCAGCATATGTTACTGATATTGAAGGAGTGTATGGGAATATTACTCCATTTGTGGCGCTTAACGGAGCAAGTATGCCCGGTGGGTTTGCTGCGTATAGATAATTTGCGCCCGGAGCTAAACTCAATCTTACACGCCAATCGCCTTGTGCTGCTGCATTGGTTACATCTTGTTGAGTAGCTTGTGATTGAGTATCTGCTTTTGCCGTAGTTAAACCAGATTGAGTATTTTGTGCGTCTGCTCGTTGTGCGGCTTCATCTGCTGCAATTCTATCTTCTGCTGCTGCATCTTCAACTCGCTTTATTGCCGGATCTGTTACTTCTTTTGGACCAGGATTTACTGTTTCTGGTTCAGCTTGTTGCCTAATTTGATCATCTATTGCTGCATCCCCTACCGGAACATACAACTCACCAGTTTCTGGATTTACTTTAATATTTGGATTTACAGTACCATCTTCTGCTACTACAGCTTGACCAGTAGTATTTTCATTAATAATCTTTTGTTCAGCAACTTGTTCATCTATCCCCGCAAATTCATCAACTGCCGGATCCCCTGCCGGAACATACAACTCTCCAGTTTCTGGATTTATTTTAATGTTTGGATTTACAGTACCATCTTCAGCTACCACTGCTAGACCAGTAGTATTTTCATTAATATTCTTTTGTTGGGCAACTTGATCATCTACCCCTGCAAATTCATTATTTAAATCTGCTTGCTTTTTGTCTTGTATAACTTGTTCTGCTGCTTGCTGTCTTTGTGCAGGGTCCTGCAAGGTGCTAATATTTTGCGCTTTATCTATAGCTATTTGATCTGCTACCTGCGCTCTTTGTGCTGGATCTTGTAACGTAGATACTTGTGCGGGTGCAGTAGCATCTGCGTTTTCAATCAAAACTTGATTGGCTTGCGCTCTACTAGCCGGATCAGATACGTTATTAGTTGCTGCTGCTTGATCTATGGCTACTTGATCTGCTGCCTGCGCTCTCTGTGCCGGATCACTAAATGTTGATACTGGAGTAGGAGAGGTGTTATCTGCATTTACTATGGCAATCTGATTGGCTTGTGCCCTACTAGCCGGATCTGATACGTTATTAGTTGAATTAGTATTTGGTTCTGGCAATAACGCTTGCTGTCTTTGTGCCGGATCACTAAATGTTGATACTGGAGTAGGAGAGGTAGCGTCTGCATTTGTAATAGCAGCTTGTTGTCTCTGTGACGGATCTTGCAACGTGCTTACATTTTTTGCATTGTCAATTGCTGTTTGGTCTGCTACTTGCGCTCGTTGTGCTGGATCTTGTACATTGTTAGTTGAATTGGTGTTTGGTGTAACAACAGTCGTAGCAGCTTGTTCTGCTGCTATAGCCCTTTGTGCCGGATCAGAAACGTTATTAGTTGATCCAGTAGAAGGTATTGCTGCTGCTGCTTGCGCTCGTTGAGCCGGATCTGTTACGTTGGTCGTTGAACTAGGTGGGGTGACTACATTCGAATTATTTACGATAGATTGTGTTAAATTTACACCATTTGATGCTGCTTTAAAAAGTGCCAATCCGCCAATTGCTAAAGCACCAGCACCTAAAATGTTTTGTGCCGTAAAAATTGAAGAAATTCCGGTATTGGGCTTAGGAGTAGATGATGATACCGCTTTATTTAATACCGGAGTAGTTGTTGAGCCTTGAACAAACTTTGCACCGGGAACCGGTTGAGAAATACTCGTAGTTGATCCTATTGCAAAAGTATTAGCAGGTGCCTTTCCAGTAGCCTGTGTAATTGCAGTCTTTGCAGCCGCTAACGTTGCGGCTGAGTTAGCCGTAAGATTAATTGTTGAGGTAGTGGCCGTGGTCCCGGTAGCGGTTACATTTGCTGTAGTGGGTGCTGCGTTTGGGGTGGTTGCCATATTATTCTTGTCCTTATCTTATATTTAGCATAAATATAATGCTCTGTTTTTACCTTTTCTACACAAAATCTGTTGCTTTTCTGCAACCATTATGCTATAATCACTCAAGCATAACTATAACTCAAGGAGACCTATGTCATTACCCTCAAGAAAACCCGTCAATTATTTAAATAACAAAGATATCTTAAAAGAGATACATGAAAGTAAAACTGCATACTGTCATTTTGCTAAACCAGAATATCATAGATATGATTTCATCGTAGATATGCCCCAATCTCCAATTGATGAAAGTTTAGAATACGCATTTAAACCCGAAACTATTCAACAAGCCAAAGAAACTAGAGCCACTAGATTAAGTTTGGAAGCAGGGGCAAAAGACTCAATTAGCCCAGATTCTATAGAAATAACCGATCTAGTTTTCCGTGTAATGAATTGGGATCATGTTCCAGTAGCACCAAAAGTCCCCCGCAAAACAGTTAAAAAGAAAACAGCAAAAGATATCTTTGAATTTGAAGAAGTTGATCCAGATGAAATCTTTGCTGATTTAGAAGATGTAACCACTAAAGCTGAAGTAGATGACATGGTTCATGTCAAAGTAAACTTTCCCCCATTCCAACATTATAAAATTGACAAAAATAATACTTTTTATTGCGTAGGTAAAAGTCATTGGAGAGGTGATCTAGCAACCGGAGAATTCAGCAAGGATCATGGACAAGTAACAAACAAACTCGCCCGTATGTATATTATGATGTGTGAAAAATATGCCATGAAATATAATTGGCGTGGATATACATACAATGATGAGATGCGTAACAGTGCCATTCTTCAACTTACCTATGTTGGACTACGATTCAATGAAGCCAAAAGTGCTAATCCGTTCGCATACTATACCGCAGCAATTACAAATAGTTTCTGTCGTGTACTGAATACGGAAAAGCGTAATCAAAACATACGTGATGATATATTAGAGATTAATGGACTTAACCCAAGTTGGACTCGTCAGGGTCTGGGCGCTGGTATGAGTTCTGTGGTTTACGAAGAATAATTTGTCCAATGATGTTGCTACGGCAGCATCATTTATTATACAATATAAGAATGACTAACCTTTTTAAAAAAGCTGCTTGCCTAACTGACATTCATTTTGGATTGAAGTCAAATAGCTTGCAACATAATCAAGACTGTTCCAATTTCATTGATTGGTTCATTTCTAAAGCCAAAGAAGAAAATTGTGAAACTTGTTTCTTTTTAGGTGACTGGAATCATCACAGAGCAAGTATCAATATCCACACACTACAGTTTGGATTACAAGCATTGGAGAAACTAAATGACAATTTTGATAGGGTATATTTTATACCGGGCAATCATGACCTTTATTATCGTGACCGCAGGGACATTCATAGTGTTGAGTGGGCTAAACATCTACCAAACGTACAAATCGTCAACGACTTCTACTCCAAAGGAGATGTAGTCATTGCACCCTGGCTTGTACAGGATGACTACAAAAAGGTTCAGAAACTAAGTGGCAAATATATGTTTGGGCATTTTGAATTGCCACGATTCTATATGAATGCTATGGTTGAAATGCCTGATCATGGCGAAATTAATACCGATCATATGAAAAGTTTTGAGTACGTCTTTAGTGGGCATTTTCATAAACGACAAAGCAAAGCAAACGTATGGTATATAGGTAATGCATTCCCCCATAATTACGCCGACGCACAAGATGATGCTCGTGGTATGATGGTAATGGAATGGGGGCAAGACCCGATCTTTCATAGCTGGCCTAAACAACCATTGTATCGTGTTCATAAGTTAAGCGATATATTAGAAAATCCAAAGGGATTGCTATTGCCTGACAGTCATGTTAGAGTTCATCTTGACATTGATATTTCATATGAGGAAGCTAACTTCATACGTGAAACATTAATCCCAGAACATAAACTAAGAGAGATGGCATTGATACCAATGAAAGTAGACCAAGTTGATCAAGAGGGTAGGGGTGATTTGAAGTTTGAATCAGTAGACCAAATCATTATTGACCAAATCAATAGCATTGAAAGCAATAGCTTTGACAAACGAATTCTCTTGGAAATTTATAACAATCTATGATAACACTTAAGAATATTACATTACGAAATTTTTTATCAATCGGACAAGTAACACAAGCAGTAAACTTTGACAGACAAGAACTAACACTTATTCTAGGTGAAAATCTAGACTTAGGTGGTGATGGTGCTCGTAATGGCACGGGCAAAACGTCACTCATTCAAGCATTGAGTTATGCATTGTTTGGTGTCCCCATTAACAGTATCCGCAAAGATAATCTAGTCAATCGTACCAATGCTAAAAACATGATGGTAACACTAGAGTTTAGTGTTAATGGAATCGATTACAAAATTGAACGTGGGCGTAAACCAAACATTCTACGCTTCTATGTAAATAGTGATTTGCAAAAGGGTTTGGATGACGCACAGGGTGAGAACAAAGAAACACAGGTTGCCATTGAAAAGGTGATACACATGAGTTCAGATATGTTTAAGCATATTGTAGCACTCAACACTTACTCCGAACCATTTCTAGCATTAAAAAACAATGAACAACGTGATATCATTGAACAACTATTGGGTATCACATTGCTTTCAGAAAAAGCAGAAGTGATTAAAGGATTGGTTAAAGATAGCAAAGATGATATTCAGCAAGAAGAATTCAAAGTCAAAGCAATTGAAGAAGCCAACAAACGTGTGAAAGAACAAATTGATTCTACTAAACGTAGACAGAAATTGTGGAAGATGAAGCACGATGAGGACTTAGAGAAACTTGCTATTGATTATCAAAGATTAATTACTATTGACATAGCAGCGGAATTGCAGGCTCATCAAGATTTAACAGCATATAATGAAAAGCGTAAGTCTATTGATGACCTCAACAAACTAGTTGCTCGGTGTGTAGCTGATGAAGCCAAAGAAGAAAAATTAGTTACAAAACTTACAAAAGAAATTACCGATTTGCGTGACCACAAATGCTATGCCTGTGGACAAGAATTCCATGATCAAAAACACGAAAGTGTATTGGATGAAAAAATAAAAGCATTACATGAAGCAGCATTTCAAGCATTAGTTACTAATAAACAATTCTTAGAACACACCCAAGCATTAAAAGACTTGGGTATGTTAGGCACAATGCCAGTAACGCATTATGATACTGAAGCACAAGCAATCAAACATAGTAGCCAACTTGATAATCTTATTAAAGATATTGAAAGAAAAGGTAATGAGGTTGATCCTTATGGTGAGCAAATTACTGAGATGGAGAACCAAGCACTACAAGAGATTAACTTTGATAAAATTAATCAATTGACACGTACAATGGAACATCAGAAGTTCTTGCTTGATATACTAACCAGTAAGGATAGTTTTGTTCGTAAAAAGATTATTGACCAAAATTTATCATATTTGAATGGTAGATTGACACATTACTTAGATAAGATTGGATTGCCGCATCAAGTAATATTTAAAAATGATTTACAAGTTGAGATTACAGAATTGGGTAGAGAACTTGATTTTGACAATTTAAGTCGCGGAGAACGTAATCGATTGATTCTAGGATTGAGTTTTGCGTTCCGTGATGTATGGGAGAACCTATATAGCCCAATCAATACATTGTTTATTGATGAATTGATTGATAGCGGGTTAGACACTATGGGTGTTGAAAACGCTATTGCTATTCTCAAAGACATGAGCCGTCGTAGACAAAAATCTATTTGGCTTGTCAGTCATAGAGAAGAATTAGCTGGACGAGTACCAAATGTATTGAAAGTTATCAAAGAAAATGGATTTACACAATACAGTACTTCCACAGAGACATCATAATTCTGTATAAAACTTACACAAATGATAAATAAATGTATAAGTTTTATAAGGTGAATTATGTGGTTTGTTTATATTTTGTATGATACTAGAAACGGTAACCCATTTTATGTGGGCAAGGGCAATAAAAGACGATTGAAAGCGACATTGAATGTAAATGCCGGGGCTAATGCCTTGAAAAAGAAATTTTTGAAAGAAATAAGAGCAGTTGGACTTGAACCTGAATTAAAAATAGTAGGAGAGCATCCTACTGAAACTGATGCGTTGAATCAAGAAAAACAATTAATTGAACAATATGGAAGAATTATAAAAGGCAATGGATTATTAACAAACTACGCTGACGGGGGAGAAAATGGTAGCACGGGACATATATTTTCTGAAGATACAAAAAAACTTTGGTCTTCTCAAAGAATCGGAGTTAAACAAACTAAAGAACATATTGAGAGTAGAGTAGATCAACTTAGAGGAAAAATTAGGTCAACCGAATCCAAAAGAAAATATGTTTTGGCTAGTATTCGTAGAACTAATCCGGAACTAAAAGTTGAGATTATAAGAGAACTAGAACAAAAAGAATATACCCGAGGAATGTATACAGAATTATCTAAAAAATTGAATTGCCATCATGAACTGATAAGTAGAATACACAATGAAATTGAACTATACAAGGAAGCATTAAATGAGTGGATCAAAAAGTAAAAATAAAGGTAACTCCTTTGAGCGTGAACTCGCAACTTTTTTGTCAACTACGTATGGTGATTCATTTGTGAGGGCAGCGCATAGTGGTGCATATATAGGCGGTACTAATACGCACCGAAAAGAGCATCTTACTGAAAATCAAATCAAGTCCTTTAAGGGTGATATAATCCCCCCTGATACTTGGAATAAATTTAACGCCGAAGCAAAAAGCTATGCAGATTTTCCCTTTCATTTGATACTTACTGGAGAGTGTAAAGTATTAGATGGTTGGCTAGCGCAACTAATGGATGTTGCTGATCCAGACGATGTAAACATTCTTTTTCTGAAGTTTAATCGTAAAGGTAGATATGTTTGTGTACAAAGCAAACTAACATGGGTTGCGGATAATTTCACTTATTACACCTCTCAAAAACACGGAGACTGGATGATTTTCGAATTTGATAGTTTCTTCTTACATAATATACCAATATTAAAATCATATTGTTCAACAGACACCAAGTCAAAACAAAATACAATCTTAACTATTGACGTTTAAAACGTTTAAAAATTAGTTGGCTCAGTTGTGAGTCCTCCTTGAGTTTGTACAGATAGTGCTGTGCTGACGGATCTGGAGTATGCTTATCAGTAATGATAAGGAAAACCGAGAAGGCAATCGTCAAAGCGAACCTTCAATGAGTCTATATCTAACTCTATCTTGCAGATATAGAACATGCGTTGTCGAAGAATCAATTGAAAGACATTGGTAGCTTCACTACAGTCCCAAAAACACTACAGGACAACCGGTTGCGTATAATATCAGAAATAGGTAATTATACGGGGAATAGATGGCAAAGGATGACGGGCATGGCAAGTTTCCATTGGTAGTGCAAATTTGCACTACCATGGCTTCAAAGCGGCAATATATCCCTAATCAAATAAAAGTTTTTAAGACTACAGAATTGTAGAAAAATAAGACCGAACGAAGTGAGGGCTTAGATGAACGAAGTTCATCTCTTAATGAACAATCCAATATTAGATAAATGAATAATTACGGATTAGAAGAATGGCAGTTGTGATTTCTTAGTTGTTTCTAAGTTATCTTCTATTATCTTACTAATCATAATTCTTTCATCATCGGACATGTTAAGAACATCCTCATAGGATACCCCTCCCCTCATATACCAAGAAAACTTCAAAGCAGTATTCTTAATTTCTTTTATATCTTTTTCCATTTGGTCTAATAGCTTCTGAACCCCTTCAGGGGGTAGGGATAGAAGCCTTATCCGAAAAAATCTGATATATTAAGTGCTAATTCTTGATTGTATTCATGTGAACAATTAACACATTTAATTTGTTGTGGCTTTATTGTTGAATTTGTTCTAATTGTAGATACATGTGTCCTGATAGCTTCATATGTATTTCTATCACATTTTTCTATAAATTCTGTTATATGCTCTCTATTTGTTACTACAGTTGACTCTACACTAATTGATTCAACCGTATTGCAAATTAACTCAGAATTTATTTTTTGTATAGCTTTCATAAGTTCGCTGGATCTTTTATTTCTAGATTCTTCATCTGCATCATCCATAGCTTGCATTTCTCTAATCTGACGTTGCATTAACAATTGGCCCATGTTGCCGTTATTTACTTCTTTATATGAAAGAGGTTTAAATTTTACTTGTAATTCACCAACATGTAATATATTATTATAATCGTCAGATTTTATCGTAGTTAGTAAATACGATAAATTTACTTTATACTCACCTTCGTTTTCGCATGAAGGGCAAGTTGAAAAAATACCCAAATCATTGCCATTGGTTGCTGAACGTATGGCAATTAATATAGCATCTAAATCCATGCTAGGAATTGCCCAAGGGTCTTTTATGGCCGGAACACAACTTTTAATAATATCAACAACTGCACTTCCGTTAAATAATGCATCTGGCGTTTTACCAGTAATTTCATCTATAGCCGTCATCGGGTAAACGGGAAGTTCTCCAGTTTCGGGCATATCTATTGCTCCTTCAGGATAAAATTGACCTCTGCTAGGTAAGGTTAAATGCAATGCTGCTCTGCGAAAATACTGTCTTAGGGGGTTGTTCATTAATAATTCTCCAAAATGTGTATTTTGTAAACACTAAATACATGTGAACTATTTATAGTTAAAAATATGGATAAAAATTAAATGGCTGGTGAAATCAATATTGACGTAGAAAAACTGGAAAAAATGCTTGAAGCATTGGGTGTCAATGCGGGCACAGCCGCGGAAGCATTGGGTAGATTTGGTGATGAGACAGACCTTGCCACTGAACATGAACAAGATTCACTTAAAATTAGCCGAACGGTTCAACAAGAATTTGATAAGTTGGGGTTAATAGTAAAGAAAACTGTTGGTGTTAAAGACGCTGAATATATAACCCTTAAAAAGTCTGAGGAGTTAGCAAAAAAACGTCAAAAATCAGATGAAGAAACTATTAAAATATTAGAAGCAACTCAAGCAGGCTTCAAATCATTGACCAAAGCGCAACAAGAGGAAGAATTAGCTAGAATGCGCTCCGCTGCTATGTTAGACCAACAACTAGCAAGCATGAATAAGGTTATAAATGAAAACGGTAAACTTGTAGATTTATCTGTTAAAATGAATCAAGCTGACCAGCTAAAATTAAATATGGCTCAGCGGCAAGAAGCAGCAATGAAAAAACACGAAGAAGCAATACTTGGTTCAGCTAATTCATTACTGGATCTGCCAAAAAAGTTGGGAGGTATGGCATTAAAATTTGCATTTGACAAAATAATTGGTGGTATCGATGCTACTTATAAGGGCATGATTGCATATGAAGATGCAATGCTTGCAGGCGCAAATGATGAAGTTTCTATGGGTATTTTACGCCGCGAACAGATGCAGGCTGAAGCAGATGCACATGGCAATTTAGGCGAATCCATGAAAGGTTTAGGTATAGATATGGCTATGCTGGGTGGCGCTGCTGTTGCCGGCTCAGCAGCTATTTCAATGGCAGGAGGTGCGGCTAGATTATTTTCGATAGTTATGACTGCTGCCTCTGGCCCAATTGGGCTTTTAATTGGTGCAATAACTGCGGCTGCAGGTATTTTTCTTTGGTTTAAAGGTCGTGAACAAGAACAAATAAAAAAATCAATAGAACTTCAAAAGAAACGTGATGAAGACCTAGGTAAACAAAATAAGGCTTTGTATGAAGGTTATGAAAAATTAGCTGATGTTTCATTAGTGGGTTCACGTGGCTTACAAGGAGTGTTTGATGACTTGCAAAAAGTAGGTGTTACTGTAAGTCAATTCGAAAAACTAAACAAAGTATTACAAGAAAATCGTAAAGACATGAAGTTGTTTGGTGCCGGAGCAGTAGACGGAGCCAAACAATTTGCGGAAAATGCAGGAAAATTAATAAACTCAGAATTGGGCGGTCAGTTGCGAGCAATGGGCATTAATCAAGAAGATCAAATGGCTCATATGGCTCAATTTATGTCTCAGCAATCTAAAACAGGTATGAAAGCTAGCGGAGACCAAGCAAAAGCAGCAGCAAATTATGTACTAGAACTTGACAAAATGGCAGTGTTAACCGGAGCATCAAGAAAAGAACAGGAAGATGCTAGAAAAGCTATATTGTCAATGAATCAATTACGTGCCGCAATGCTTGAAGCTGAAGAGGCAAATGATACTGATAAACTTGCAGAATTGACTCGTGCGTATGAAACAGCTAGCGCATTAATGGCTGCAGGATTAAAAGCTGAAGGTGGCGCTCTTGCAAAATTATCAGCAGCAGGAGGTGGTCCAGTTGACGCTGAAACTGCTAGAATATATCAAGCTATGAGTGGTGCCGGCGGCACTCTTGAAATGATAAAGTCTGGTAAAGGAAGTAATGTAGATAGAACTCAAGCTGCTGTTTCAGGCTTAATGACACAAAATAAACAATATTTAGGTACTACTAAACTTACTGGTGGTATAGCAGGTCAAACGATGGGTGAAGGTGAATTAGGTACTCTCATTGACCTTAGTAAATCACAAGATAAAATAAAAGAAGCCGCATCAAAAGGTTCAATGACACCTGAAGAATATGCTGCGTCACAACGTAAGCCGGCGGCGGACGCCGAAGCAGCTACAAAGGCCCGTATAGCGCAGCAAGAAACAATGTTAAAAACAGACAAAGGGCTTAGAGAAGGTACATTAAAGTATCCAGGTGCAGACGATCAAGCTAACATTATTTCAAAATTTGGTGAAAGTGTATCTAGTTTTATAAAAGGGGTTGATAAGTGGGTAGGTAATGTTGCAGATAGTATGTTTGGCGAAGGTTGGTGGGCAAAATATGGGCCCGGCGGAGAACAAGATCAAGAAAATTGGAGAATCACCAAAGAATTGTTTAACAACATGTGGGATAGTGCTGGGAAAGAATTTGCACCATGGTGGGACAAATATGGCATTGGTGGTGAACAAGATCAGAAAAATTGGGAAATAACTAAAAAAGCCTTTGACGATATGTGGACCAATACTAAGAGTATGACTTCTGAAATTAGTGCAACGTTCGATAAAATTGGAAAAGATTTTGGTAAATCACTTCAAGATGTTGTAAATGGTATGATTACAGCAATTAAGAATTTAATAAACATGATTCCTAACGCAGGTGCTGCTATAGACAAAGCCAAAGAAGTAGGCGGTAAAGCAGTAGATACAGTTAAAGGTGCAGCATCATCAGTTGCGGGTGCAGCATCAAGTGCTTGGGGAGGAGTTACTAGTGCGTTTGGCGGAGGAGGCGGCGGCGGTGGTGCCAAAGCAGCAGCACCTAGCGGTGGCGGCGGGAGTAGCGGTGGCGGTGGAGGCGGCGGCGGCGGTGGTCGAGGAGGACAAGGAGGCGCACCCGCACCAGTAGTACAAGGTGGTAGTGGTCGGGGTGTTTATGGCGGCGCAATGGAAGCAGGTAATGCTGGTCGAGGAGTTCAAGGAGTAGCAGCCGCTAATGCTGAATTAGAAAAATATGCAAACATGAGCGGTGGTGCATTAGCTGCAAATATAACTAAGTTTGAAAGTGGTGCAGCAGGGTATAATGCTTATAACAGAGGAACTGTCGGTAATAAAATGATAGGTTCAGATAAACCTATAGATTTTAGTAAAATGACAATTGCTGAATATCTTGAGCATGGTCGTCTAAAATCAGGTGATCCAGACAAAATTTTTGCTATGGGCAAATATCAAATTATTCCTGATACTATGGCCGGCCTAGTAAAGAAATTAAAATTAGATCCTGAAAAAACATTTTTAGATAGTGCTACTCAAGATTTATTATTTAATGAAGGTATAATTAAACAAACTAGACGAAATGTTGCTGCTTATCTGTCCGGTCAAAGTAATGATAGAGATGCTGCTATATTAGATATGGCTAAGGAATTTGCTAGTGTTGGTGTACCTTATCCGGCTGGTAAAGCACAGGAGCGTGGGCAATCATACTATGCTGGTGTTGGTGGTAACAAAGCACACAATCCACCTGAAGCAGTAGGTGCAGCATTAGATGCAGATAGAACAACTAAAATTTCAGCAGCAATGGGTGGTATAACTCAGGGACCAATGTCAGGCTATCCAGCTACATTACATGGTAATGAAATAATAACCCCATTGTCACCCAATAGTATATTGGAACAACTAGCAAAAACTTCAGCGGCGCCGGCAGCTTCAACAAATCAATCTAATGATAGCGATATATTAATGAGTCTACATGATTTAATGGAAAATAAATTCAATGATATGATTAATACATTGAAAGATGGAAATAATTTAACTGATAAATTAATAAAGTATTCTCTGGCTTAACGCTAAATACTACATAATATTATGACCTACAAAAAACGTTTCACGAATAAAAGTGGTATTTCCAGTCCAATTGGTGGCGGAAATAGTAATACCGGCGCATGGAACGGTAGCCCAGGACAAAACGGCTCTGAAACAGGAGGCTGGAATAATACAGAAATGGGTTATAAAAACTATATGTCTAGACTTCCAGAAGTCTATACAGGTCATCCAAATCGTATTGAACGATATAATCAATATGAAATGATGGACGTTGATGCTGAAATTAACGCATGTTTAGATATCATTAGTGAATTTAGTACACAGAAAAACGAACATAACGATACCCCATTTAATTTACAATTTACTGAGGATCCAACCCCTCACGAAGTAGAATTGCTTAAAACACAATTACAACAATGGTGTAAATTAAACGAATTTAGTACAAGAACTTTTAAAATCTTCCGTAATACAATCAAGTATGGTGATCAAGTTTTTGTGCGTGATCCCGAAAACTTCAAACTATACTGGATTGATAATACTAAAGTTATTAAAGTTATTGTTAACGAAAGCGAAGGCAAGAAGCCAGAACAATATGTTATCAAAGATATTAACATTAACTTACAGAATCTTACTGTAGCACAGAAAACTAATTCAGACTTTGCTGCTAATCCGGCAACTGGTTTAGGTGGTACTGGCGGCGGCTCAGGTGGTGGTGGAGGCGGTGGATATACTGTTCCAAGTATGCCCTACAACACTACAGGTAGCCGTTTCACATTGGGTCAAAGTGAATCAGCAATTGATGCTAAACACATTGTTCATTTGAGTTTAACTGAAGGACTAGATCGCTTTTGGCCCTTTGGTCAAAGTATCTTAGAGAACATTTTCAAAGTTTATAAACAAAAGGAATTACTAGAAGATGCGGTTCTTATCTATCGTGTACAACGTGCGCCAGAACGTAGAATGTTTAAGATTGATGTTGGTAACATGCCAAGTCATTTGGCTATGGCTTTTGTTGAACGTATTAAGAATGAGATACATCAAAGACGTATTCCATCAGTTCATGGTGGTTCAGCAATAGTTGACGCAACATACAATCCATTATCAATGAACGAAGATTACTTCTTCCCAGTCACTGCTGATGGTAGAGGAAGTAGTGTTGAAGTATTGCCCGGTGGACAAAATCTTGGTGAAATTGATGACTTGAAGTATTTTAATAATAGATTAGCACGTGGTTTACGTGTTCCAAGTTCATATTTACCCACTGGTCCTGATGACAATACTACACCATTAAGTGACGGCCGTGTTGGTACAGCAATGATTCAAGAGTTTCGTTTCAATCAATATTGTGAACGTTTACAGAAGTATATGAGCCTTAAATTAGATGAAGAATTTAAGTTATTCTTGCGTTGGAGAGGCTTTAACATTGATAGTGGATTGTTTACATTAGAGTTTAATCCACCACAAAACTTTGCTGCTTATCGTCAAAGTGAGTTAGATACCGCTCGTGTTAGCACATTCCAAGCTATGGAAGCATTTCCATATATGAGTAAACGTTTTGCATTAGAAAGATTCTTGGGCTTAAGTGAAGAAGAAATCAATAAGAATGAGAAAATGTGGCGTGAAGAAAACGGCAAAGAAGATGATGTCGAACCATCAAGTAGTGATTTACGTAATATTGGCGTTAGTGCAGGTGACATAGATAGTGACTTAGAGACAGCAGATAGTATTGAAAATGCTCCAGAAGAGGGAGCAGAAGCAGGTGGACCAGAAGTAGCAGGTCCTGTAACCGATGCTGGAAACACCCCTGGTGGAATGCCTGCTCCAGCCGGTAATGCAATGTAAGATAAATACATACTATGAGACTCATGGAAATGTTTAATCCCGCCGTAGAAGGTTACCAAGATACCGAAGCGGACAACAGTAAACCAAAGTGGAAAGAAAGTCGTAAGACAAAACTAACTCTAAGACAGATACGCAAACTTAGAAAAATGTTAGATGTTCGTAATTTTGAAAAAGCAAAGTATATCAAAAAAGTACACGAACAATATGGTGTTAAGCCCGAAGCCGGCGCACCAACTGTATAAAATCTCTATATCTCTCCTAAAAATGTAAAAAATGCTATCTTATTGAGCATTTTTTAGTTATACAGCATAAGTATAATACAAAGCCATTTCTATATAGGAGAAAAACAATGGACCACAAAAAATTTGAAACACTTATTGATTTAATTATTAATGAGAATGAAGAACAAGCCCGTGCATTATTCCATGATATCGTAGTTGAAAAAAGCCGCGAAATCTATGAAGATATAATGAACGATGAAATGGATGAAGGAATGAATCCAGGCGGTCAAGTAGGCCAGATGATGGACGAAATCAGTGCCGAAGAAGAAGGCATGACCGAAGAAGAAGATGAAGAAATTGATTTTGATGACGAAGGTGATGACGATATCGTTGATATCGAATCCGACGATGACATGGAAGGTGACGGAAGTGAAGATCGTTTAGTAAGCATCGAAGATAAATTAGACCAGTTGATGGCTGAATTTGAACAAATCATGGGCAACGCCGATGACGAAGAAGCTATGGGCGACGAAGAAATGGCTATGGGTGACGAAGAAATGGCTATGGGTGATGAAGAAATGGCAGCAGGCGATGAAGAAGCTGCTATGATGGAAGCAATCACACTAAAGAAAGTTTCCGTAACTCATGGTGACAATGGTCAAAACACAAAAAGTACAAGTTTACAAAATAGTGGACAAGCTGGAATGGACAGTCGTCCAGTAAAGTTCAGTGGTGCTAGCGAGTCAGTTCCTACAAGTCCTAAAGGACCTAGTAACTTCTACTCAAAAGGTGAGACAAGTGTAAAGAACGCTAACAACTGGAAGAATGCTCCAGCACAAAACAATGCAGATTTAGAATCAGCACCAAAGCCAAAAGCAGGTGATAACGGTTCTAACACTAAAAGCGTTATTGAATCACGTAAGCCAGTAAAACGTAAACTATAAGGAATCTGAGAGAATGGCTTTGTATCTCAAGGAGCACTTAACTTTCGACCGCGCAAGCATGGTTGTTGAAAGTGTAAGTGAAGGCGATAAGAAGAACCTTTATATGAAAGGTATCTTCATTCAGGGCGGGGTAAAAAACGCAAACGAGCGTGTTTACCCCGTTTCCGAAATCGAATCCGCTGTACAAACATTAAACGAACAGATTACAGAAGGTCATTCTGTGTTAGGTGAAGTAGATCACCCAGATGACTTAAAGATCAACCTAGACCGTGTATCACATATGATAACTACAATGTGGATGGACGGCGCTAACGGGTTCGGCAAGTTAAAGATATTACCAACTCCAATGGGGCAACTAGTTGCTACTATGTTGGAGAGTGGTGTCAAACTCGGCGTATCAAGTCGTGGTAGCGGTAACGTGGACGACATGAACGGC
>Ga0209191_1000156_pt1 | contig 55778 bp, 76 predicted proteins | sample S_130626_EF_Meta_FD_187320 | JGI IMG/M metagenome (GOLD analysis project Ga0209191, IMG submission 187320) | Freshwater microbial communities from Lake Simoncouche, Canada to study carbon cycling - S_130626_EF_MetaG (SPAdes) (version 2) | ecosystem: Environmental > Aquatic > Freshwater > Lake ...
CGGATCACCACGGAACTGCTTATCAAGGTTGGTTATGTATGTCGTGTAAGTCGCAAACGTCATTCCGTTTTCGCCAGCACCGTTCTCTTCACCCTGCGCCCAGATCAGAAAGTCAATGGTTGTTTTGCCAGCAGCAACGAGCGTTGGGGATGCGATTGCGGCCTGAACCTTAGTCTTGATACCGACATAGCGTGCTTGGGTAGCCGGAACCCATTCGGTGATGCTCTGCCCACCAACGGCGTCATAGACGATGTAGACTTCGCGTCCTGTTTTTTCAGCGATGTAGTGCGCGGCGGACAGTGAGAAGTTATTGTTGCCACTGTTGCCGGTTGGGGATGTAGAAGTCCAAGGCGCTGCCGTATACTGGCCGCCAGACACCCATGCAGACGTAAGGGGGTTCCACGTCTTGACCAACGGGTTCAAAGGGTTGTTACCGCCGCTGTAGACGCCTACGGCATTCGATTGACCTGTAATGGCAATCAGGACAGGCCCTCTGTCCCCAAGAAGGACATCAACATTGCTGGACAACGCGGAGAAGTTTGCGTTGACCTGCGGTGCGCTGATGAGTGTGCCAGCGGTAAAGCTATATGGTACTGCCATCGTCTAACTCCAATTAGCCTGATCCCAGAGGGACTGGTCCCAAAGCCCTACTTCCTCCGGCGACACCGTCAAAACACCGTCCAGCGGTGTGTCCGGCCGAGGATACTGAAGCGCGATGACTTCAGGTTGCCGAGCTGGCAGGCGATACGGATCGTACTCGTCTAGATCTTCCTTACAGACGCGTAAGCCGGGGTAGTTTGGATCTGAGTACAGTTCGTCGAGGCTCATCTTCCGGCTGCACCGGCCGCAGATGCCGATGCCCAGAGTACTTTTCCCGCGCGTATCAAGAAAAACTGGCATATGCTTATCTCGTGTACGGCGAAATGTTGGGGGCAATCATCATCGGCGAGTTGTCACGCTCCTCGGCCTGTGCGACGGCCAGAGCCTGCGCGGCCTTCTGGTCGAGTAGACCGACGAGGTTTACGTCAACGTCAGCAAGCTCGAGGGCCATCTTAGCGGCCAGCATCGAGACGATAGCCTCGTACCAGCGCTGTGGGACTTCGACTTCCTGCACCATAGTGCCAACGTCCATGATGTGGCGCTGTATCCACGTGACGACCTGATAGACCGTTGCCTGCGCGTTCGGCACCGGCCATATGTTCATGACCGGCGACTGCGCCTGACGATCGAGCCAGAACTGCAAAGGCCGGTTGGACTGAAACGTCTTGTTCGGGAGGTTCGTGTAATCGTCGCGGTTCATCCGCGCCATAGGGATCTCGGTCGGCGTGTTACCAAGATATATCTGGCTGAAGCCGAGCGTGCCGGTGATGGCAATCACCCGAAAGTATTGAGTAGGGACGCTGCTATTAAGATCGAACCATGTCCATTCGCCTGCGGCTGCGGACTGGTCTTCGTTCTGGATGATCGTCCAGTTAACGCCGTCAACGCTGCGCTGCAACGAGATCGGGACAGACGGCGCGGACCATAGGACGCCGACTGTGCTGACTGCGGTGGCACCAGAGAAGGTCACCGTGTGTGCGGTAGTCGTGTCGGCATCGGTGCCTGTAACTTGCTGCAAACTGCGCAGGTTCGTGTTTAGGAGATCTACGGTGCCTGTGTAGGTCGTAATCGTTGGGGTGCCCTCGTACAACGGATAGATGCACTTCTGGATGCACCACAGCGGCACGCCTTGGTTCGCCAGATCCGAGAGCAGCAAATACAACATGTCGTTGGCGATGCTGATTGTCTCTGCCGTGATCTGTTCCGCAGGTATGCGACAGCGGCGCACGGCGTTGTCAATGACACGCTGCGTCGTGAAGACCGTCTGGGATACCGTGTTGGAATACGCCATGTAATTGTTGCTCGCTTGATTAGGGCAGCAGCTCTCCACAAAGGGCAAGCATTTCTGGCAGTTCAGTCATACCAAATATATTTAACTATGTAAACGCTACTCGTACGGCATAGGTTGACGCGTGTCAGATGACAATGGCATGTTTTGTCTCGCGGTGCTGGGTGGACGCGGCATTGCGCCACGCGGCCCCCCAGCCACATTAGGACCGCTTGGGCGCACGTCGTTCGGGTGGAAGGGGTACAGATACCCGAAACTTTCATAAAACACGTTCGTATTGACGAACAGGTTCGGAGCCAAGAACTGATTGTACACCAGTTGGATTGGGTAAAACGTGTTTGTGTTGACAAACAGCGCAGGCGCGAGGGTATACGTGGCCGATACGCTAGGAGCGTAGAACGTGTTCGTGTTGACAAACAGCGCAGGCGCGAGGTTGTATGTTGCCGATACGCTAGGAGCGTAGAACGTGTTTGTGTTGACAAACAGCGCGGGCGTAAGGGTGTACGTTGCCGATACGCTAGGAGCGTAAAACGTGTTCGTGTTGACGAACAGCGCAGGCGTAAGATCTACGGCACCCGCCGATACGCTAGGAGCGTAGAACGTGTTTGTGTTGACAAACAGCGCGGGCGTAAGCTCTACGGCACCGGAGAGTATCGAAGCAAAAGGCGTACTTGCAAAGGGAGAGAAACCGAACATTTAGGCCCACTCCTTTCGTTAGCCTGTTTTTGACGCCATTTGCTGTACTAGGCGTCTTTAGCGCCTGCGAATTCTTCACGCTTCTTAGCAATATTGTAGATGGCTACACGATCCATTTCTGGGATATAATCTTCACCCAAAATCTCAAATACCTTAGTTGCCATTGGTGCTATAGCTACACTAGCCGCAGCTTGATTTACAAAACCGTCCATAATAACCGTACCACCAACTTTAATGGTGCTGGTAGGCTTAAAGTTTTCCATGTATCCACTCACGCGCCAGTAGGTAGCCGGAACGCCAAATTCTGTTTCAATGCTCAATAAAAGTGCCATGATCTTTCCTTTAAACTAATGCTACGAGTTTCCACGCACCGTTATAGATGTAGAACCTATTGTTCGTGGTGTCGTAATACATCGGCACGGTTCCAGTTATAGCCGTAGGTACACCGCTAGGTGCGCCAGCGGCGGCGGGGATATAGAAGAAGCCACTTGTCATACCTGTTGAGCCAGCAGGAGTGGTTGTATTGCCGTTCATCGTTGTCGTGCTTGTGCCAGCCGTGCCACCAACTGTAATGTTGGTTGTGCTACCAGCGGCACCGTTTGCACCAAGGTTGAGTGTTTTAGTGCTACCGCTTGCAGTCACTCCAGAAGCAATGTTTACAGTCTGTGCGCCAGTTGAACGACCAAACGTAAGAATGCCGGTTCCTGAAGTGTTACCAATAGTAATAGCACCTGTACCAGTAGTAATAAGTGTAAATGCGTTAGCAGCGGCTGTAAGAACTAAACCTGAACCAGCCGTGATGGTTGTAGGACCAGCAAAAGTACTTGTGGCTCCAACACTATTAGCAGTAATATTATTACAGGTTACAAGCGAAGCCGTAATACTTCCGATTGAACCATTGAATTTTGATGTCCCATTAACATATAAGCTATCAGTGCCAACTGCATACAAAGATATATTATTTATCTTAGTAGTGTAGGCAGGATTTTTAAAATAATTTCCGTATAAGTTAACCACCTGAATTTCATTAGCAATAGGTATCGCAAGTGATGAGTCATAGGTAGCAGTATCAAAGAGGTTCATATACGCAGTAGTGATAGAATCGCCAGCAGGGGTGCTGGTATCCGTATATGTTGTAGCAGCTTGCTTGATGCCGATACCATTTGTAGTCCAAGAAGGAGCCGAAACTGCTGTGCCGTTAACCGTCAGTGAGTTTACTTCGTTATAGGCCACCGCACGGTTTGCTGGGTAGTCGGCAAATACGGTAGATGTACCCGCAAGTGTAATTGCCGCGCCGCTTGCGCTAGATGATAGGATTGTTGTACGTGCTAATGTAGTGCCAGAAGACGTATACGTACCAATCCCGACTTCCCAGTTAGTGCCGCTGGTTATCGTGTAGTATGTAGTGTTACCGTTCCCAATAGCCGCAAATGACTGAAAGCCACTAACGGCACCGGCAAGTGTGATTGTGCCAGTACCCGTAGTGGTGGTCGTTTCCTGTACGCGGTTAGCGAGAACAAGTGCCATTGCATGCGGTTCCGTAGTTTATAGCGTAAAGATGCCTGATGCGTTCCACGTGATTGTGATGTCACCGCCGTTTGTCGTTACCGGCAAACCGGTAACCGACGTATCGAGGAACGCCACAAGCGGCGACGTTGCGGCCGTACCAGTGTCGATGTAAATGACCAGCTTGGTTACCGTGGATCCCGCCGTAACCGCCGTGAACGTCACGTTGCCGCCACTGAAAGTTCCATTGGTGAACGTCTTTGACCCAATGGTCTGCGGCGTACCGACAGACGACGCCGTAACAGACGACCAGAACTGGTCGGTCGCGGAGTACGTGTATCCCGCCGTGATCAACCCAACCTTGACGGTGCCTGCGGACAAGTTGTTGTTTGCTGTGAATTGGAGCAGTTGCTCCTTCCACTTAGGATAAAGTGCGTTCGCCATGAGGTTTCCTTACTTCTTTTTCGGCATTGCGGCAAGACCGACCATCGGGCCCTTGGGTGCGACAGGAACGCCCTTCTTGGCCATGCCGCCCTTCTTCATGGTGGTCTGAGCGCCCTGCTGTGCTTGACCTGCTCCAGCAGCGTCTACTTGTTTCTGCTCAACGGGGGTCAGAGGAATGTTGGCCTTCTTCTTCTTTAGAAGCTGTGCAATGAGGCCGATACCGCTGCCTGCCAGCGCCCCGTTAAGACCGCCGCCGCCAGCAATAAGACCAGCAAGGCCATACGGAGCTACCTTTTCAAGAACGCCGCCGAGGCTCTTCTTCTGAACAGGGATCTTCGCGCCAGCCTTGCGGGCTTCACTAAGAGCGATGGCTGTAGCCTGCTTTGGATTAGTTACTTCAGGACCGCTCTTGGAGCCGCTGTGCAGCTTGCCAGACTTAAATTCACCCATAACCTTGGAAACTTTGGCAGCGCCTTTGACTGCGCCGCCCTTGGCGTAGCAAGAGCCACCGTCCATGTTACGCATGCGCGTCGTATCTTTAAAACCGTCCATGTCACTTACCTTTCTTGCGGGCCGCAGCCATGTTATCAATTAAATTTGGATACGGTCGGCCCGCAGCCTTAGCGCGTGCCTTAGCAGATTTCTTGCGCTTTACCGACAGATCTTTTGGTTTCCCGAGATCTTTTGGCCTTTTCTTGTCCCAAACAGCTAAGTCGCTCATGTCAGCAGTCCCACTTACGTAATGATAATGCTTTGCGCGTCGGGCGGCCCTTGTCGTCCTTCATAGGGCCTTCCATGCCGCTCATCCGAGCGCAAAAGGAGCTTCGACGAGCTGCCGCCTTTGGTGATTTCTTGGCTTGTTTGGCGCTAACCGGAGGCTTGATGTCGTGGCCCTGCGCCTTGAGACTGGCGCGACCCTTTGCATTTAGGCCGCCTTTTGGGTTCTGGCCTTCCTTGCGCGTCCATGCGCCGCCACCGTCACGGAACTGCTGCCGAAGACCGATGTTCCCGTACGCGCCTTGCTGCTGGTTGTAGCCGCCGCCTGCTGAGAAAGGTCCGCTCTGGTACTGTACGCCACCACCGACGCCTTGGCTCGGCGAATAGTTGGCCGTGGCCGAAAACGGCCCTTGGCTGTAGCGCGCCTGCATGTCCTGCAATTTTGCGCGGCTGTCGAGGGCCGCGCCCATCTCGAACTGGCCGTTGCCGAGAGGCATATTGGCGTTAGCGCCTGCGCCTTGAAACTGGCCGTTCGGCCCGACGTTGACGTTCCCGCGGACGTTTTGTCCCTGCATGCCGATCTGCGCTCCGCCGAAGCGGGTCGCCATAGGCTGCTGTTGTGCGCCGGGCGCACCGGCAGGGAGCTGGTACGTCATCAGGTTTATTTGCGGACGCGGCCCTTGCGGGTCTGGCGCAGGCGGCGGTGCGTTCAGCTTTTGAATGCGCTGCGGAAGATCAAGAGCGTCCTTGATCTGCGCCTTAGCTTTGTCAAAGGATGGTCCGTATGTCATGCCCAGACGCGGTACGGTACAGTAGGTTCAACACTGAGCGGCGTCAGTAAGGCCAACTGCTCCTCGTCGAAGCTGCCGCGCAGGTTGGTGTGCCAGTCGGGATAATATTCCTCAATCGGTTCGCCAGCTTTGTCGTAGCCAATGATTTTTGTAAACGGGCCAATCTGATCGACCGAGAAGTCCTGCGTCGGGTTGCCCTCAGCGTCAATGACGCCAGCCTCAAGCAAAGCGGCGTCCATGCCTTCTTCGGTGAGCGTCTTCAGGTATAGGTCGGTCATGCGGTGAGTGCCTGTAGTTGTGCGTCCGAGAGACGGACAGGGTAGTAGCGGATAGAGCGGACATGGCCGTTAAGCTGAATGGTGGGGCCCCCAACATCTAAACGGGTTATTACTGTCGGGACTGTGCCGCTTGTGTCTGTTACAGCGGCGGCCCCGTTCGCTGACAACGCAAAGTCATTGGTTTTGTACGCATACGCTACCTTTGCGGTTGTGTTCTGTGCATAGCTTCCGCCAGCGGCTGATGGTGCGGCTTGTTGGACGTTGCCATCGCGAGTTTCGCCAAACCAAAAGTTTGAGAACCTTCCTACGCGATGTGTGTTGTTGTTCGTTCCGTCATTCGCGCCGAGCGCGTTGAGGGTTTGGGCAAGAGTGGACGGCGCAACAGAGCTTCCTTCAAACACAAACGTCCCCTCACTCTGGTTGTACCAAGGTGCGAAGTTTGGTGCGACGATTCTGGTCTGGTCAGCCGCCCGTGTCACTTGGCTGGCGACTGTTGGTATATAGCTTGTGGCGAATGCTCCGGCTTCGAGTTGTGCGCCGTAGATGTCTACTTCATCGCCAGAAATATCCAATACCACCGCGATACGAACAGTCGTGGTGCTTGGAATGCCCGTAACTGTGTATCGCACCCAAGATGACGTAACTGTAACAGGGATCAAGGGGCTTGCATCACCACAACGAAAACTGACCTGTCCAGTGCCGGTCCTGCGCCTAATCCACATGGACGCTGCATAGGTAATGCTTGCTGTGCTAGTTGGCGCTTCTTGGACTAACCCAAAAGCACTGGTCGCAGTAAGTGTAGTCGCCGAAGTGCCGCCAGCGGGGTCACTAATTCCTGTCGTAAGACTAGAGTTACTTTTATTCCAAATACCATTTGTAAAGTCGTTGCTGTACGTCAGCAAATTTACCCGCTGCTCTTCATTCAAGATGCCTTTCGGCTGGAGCGTGACGGGATCGTAATCAAAGCGTGGTGGGTACACGCCGCCGTTGTTGCGCGTGTATGTGGATGCCGTGGCGGCTGCTTCATACTGTGCGCCCCAAATAAAGATGCTGCCTGTACCATTACCGTTGTATGTTGCGCCGCCATCGGCGTCCGCTATCCCGAATACGGTAGTAGAGGTGGTGTTGGCCACATTGACCGTGGCAACGCAACGGTACCAGCCATTGCCAACGGACGTTATGCTGGCTGTGAGGTTGGTCTCAACCGTGCCAAGTGTACCCGTGCTTAGATTAAAGTAAGCATGGCGGAAATTGCCGCCGCTGTCGGTCAAACGAATGTAACCCCACGAACGTGTGTTAGCTTTGAAATATACGCTTGCGGTATGGGAAACGGCAGTGGTAGCGAAAGTGCGAGTAACACGGTGTGTTGATGCGGCTGTCGTATCTTCCGTTATGGTGTCAGCCGTAGAAGTGCCATCAGGTGCTACCGTTGTGTCCGCAGTGACCGTAGCCGCCGTCTTCGTCCAAGCAGCATTATCAAACTGCTGTGTCTGCGTCAGCAAGTTTACACTGGCTGGCGTTAATTGGATCAGGCCATTGCTACCAACAAACGTACCTGACGTTGTGCGCGTGAAGTCGAGAAGCTGGTCGAAGGTTTGACTAACTAAAGGCATCGGTTAACTCCAAACCCAGAAATTTGCAAAGGGCGGCGCTACTGGGTCAGTTTGGTATGCGCCATACGTCTGTTCAGTGAAATTAAGGTTTAAGGATTGGTTCGTCTCAAAGGCCGAGCCAACAAAATCCAAAATAAGTGTCGGTGACCCGTCCGTGGGCAAGCTGCCACCGAAACCGTCGATAAGACCCGACGCGCCGCCCCACAGGCCTGAGACGCCCTTGTACAGGCCGCTACCTACCGACAGCCCAGATACACCGCTGTACAGGCCTACGGACACCGCTTAGGCCCTATTGTCGCCGGATTGGATAACCGTCAGCTTCGCCGAGCCGGTGCCACTGGCAAGCTGGAGGCGAAAGGCTGCGGGAATGTAGGCGTAGTTGCCCTGACGGTTGACGGTCTGCGAGACCATGTTGGTGTCAGGGTGGTTGAACCACACGATGGAGCCTGACGCCGTAGTGAACGGATCGTCGAGGGTCTGCTGGACAGTCCAGTTCGCGGTGCCGGTTACGGCTACCTGAAGCGAGACGTCGGGACGCCCGTGGATGTCAAGAGGAATGGGGTCGGTGTTCTTAGCGCCACCGCTGGCGTCGCTCAATGTTACAACAATCTGGCGCATATTCTGTTCCTTGATAATCAGGGGCCACCCGAGGGCGACCCCCTTTTATAACACAAGGCTAATGATTAATCACTAGCTGTTGTTTGCACGTACTGGACCGTCACGCGGACCTGACCGGCAGTCGGCTGGCCGACTGAAGTCACGGTGCCGAACAACGCAGTGTTGGTGCCGATGTTTGCCATCGCGGTACACTGCGCGGCATTGTGCGTGGTCGTATTACGGCCACCCGTCTTGGCGTTAACCGACGTGACGTACTGCGTTCCCGCAGCCGCCGAGCCGATGGTCAGCGTCGCCGAGGTGGCGCTGTTGTAGGCCGTAAGCACGTCAGCGTAGATTTCAACAATCTGCGAACTTGCAGGGAGGTTGATCGACGTAGTTTGAACCAACGTGGCGTCGAAGGTGACCAAGAACGTCTGCGACAGCTTTACCTGTCCGATGTTCGGGCCGCCAGCGATACCGGCAGGTTTGTCGCCCGATTGAAGTGGGCCTGACCAAGTTGTCTGAGACATTTAATTTCTCCTTCAGAGAAGGGTGGGGAGCCGAAGCCCCCCAACCCAATTAGATGCCCGGAGTACCGTACACGCCGCGTGGGTCGGTCCAGCCGAACGCATAACGCTCAGTGGCCTTGTAACGCATGCTGTCGGTTTCGAAGTCACCTTCCATCGACTTCTCAAGGCCACGACGCATCGCGAGCTTGAGACCCTCTGGCGCATCGGTCTGCACCCACCATGCGGTGGTTGAAGTGATACGCGAAAGGTTTGCCTGACCGCCTTCCAAAAGCCCCATACTTTTCACAGGGTTAATATCATTATTTGCGGTGCCAGCACGAAGGACGGACTTGAGCAAAACTTCGCCTTGGAAGACGTTGCTTGGCCCAAGAACCAACTTCTTAGGCGTCAAACGGATACGCTTGCCGTTGTTGTCAACAGCGTTGCGGATCTGCACCAGAAGCTGCTCAAGCGACGTCTGCGAAAGGTTCGCAGCAGTCGAAAGCTTGTTCGAGAAGGTGCCGTTTGCAATCGGGTGATTGGTTGCCACCAGCTCAACGCCGTCGCCGCCAGCATAAGCTGCTGTGAACGAACGGTTGAGGATGTTGGCACCAAGGGTTTCCTTGGTTTCAATCAGCGACTGTGCGAGGTGACGTGCATAGGTCTGGCCGATGCGGATGTGGTCACCATCTTCAACAAGAACCTTGGTCAGTGCGAACGCAAGACCGTAGACCTTGTACAGGTAGCGCTGAATGAACAGAACGCCGCCTGATTGATATGTGACCGGCATGCCGTCTGGCAATTCCGGTGCAGCGCCGAAGCCGTAAAGTACAGGCTCTTCGTGGTAGTTACGGGGAATGCCCTTAAACTCTTTGAAGACCTGTGCCCACTCGTCGGCACGTTGGTCATAGATGCCATTGAACTCTTCGTTCAGGATAGGCTCTACGATTGAGCGGAAGTCAGTACTTCTCATTGGGGTAGCCATTGTTCAGCCCTCCTTAGTAAGCAGCGACGTTGGCAGTGTTCTGATGTTCAGAGATCTGAACCAGAGCATTGACGTACGTGTCACCCCAATTGTTATCGGGGCCGGGGACGATACCAATCAGGCGGAGGCCTGCGTTGGCGGCGGCGGACGAGACGTTCAGCGACTGCGACGAAATGCCGGTAGTCGTGTTACCAGCAGCGGCCGAGAAGTCGTATTGCGAACCGATGTCGGTAATAGCCAAAGCAGCGTTGCTCTGGATCTGATACGTGATCGTCTGGTCAATCGTTACATAGGTAACGATTTCAGTAGCCACAGTGCCTGTGGTCCACTTGTTGGAGATACGGCGACGTCCGTCGCTGTCTGTCCACTCGACGCCTTGGAAGGTGCCAATAAACGCGTCACCAGCAGCGGCACGGACAATTGTGCCGTCCGTTGCGTCGATTTTGACGGGTTGGTTCTGAAATATATTCTGGGCATATCCCGAGGCACAAGTCATCGCGAACGGACGTACTACGCCCGACGGATGGTTGACAGGGATAAGGCCGTATGGAGATGCAGTAGATGGCATGTCCTAATTCCTTATAATTGAGTTGCGGTTTGCCTCAACTGAATGATGTCAGCGTTGGCGCGTGTTGACGAAAATCGTCCATACCGTCCCCTTCAATTAACCGGCCGCCGGAACTTTCTGCCTGTGCGCGGATGCTATCCGCAACTTCAGCCAGTTTGTCCTCCTCACGCAACGGTGCATCGTAGTGAGCTTCCTTCATAAAGCGCTGGTACAGGCTTTCGGGCAGCTTAAATGCGAGCATCTCGTTGACCGCAATCATGCCGACATACTCGCCGGTTTTGACTGAGGCATGCTCCATTCCGGGGACTTCTTCTGCTTTGACCGGCTCGTAACCGAGCTGGATGCGGCGATGAATAGGATCTCGCGGATTGGTCGTGGTTAGCCAGCACACATGATAGCCGGGGATTTCCGGTAGATCAGGAAGTGCGTCGTTAAACAATTGAGCCCGGAACATTTCCAGTCGATCGTCATCGCTTATTTCTCGTGACTGAGTGACCTGACGGTCTTCCATCCCACGTGAGCGCCGAGCAACATCGGGTTCCTTCTTCAAGCGGTCATCCATACGTTCATTTTCCATGTTGGCATACTCCTTTTAGTTAGCCGAACCATTTTTATCGTAAGCCTGATACGCTTTAAGCATTCGGGTCCGCGCAGCGGGGTCATCCCAAACACCTGCTTCGATCATAGCAGCTTTTCTTTCGGGTGTCACATAAATTTCTTTACGTGTCGAAGTTGGTGCGTGTTCACGGGTTCCACCCTGCGGTGGAGCCTTGCGACGGGGTGCGGCAGAGCCACCATCATCAGCAACGCGTGCGGCCACGCGGCGCGTCAGTTCTTCCCAATATGAGCGGCTCGTCGGGTCGTAACCCTGCGCCGTCATGCTTGCGTCGATTGCGTTCACCACCGCGCTGTCATCATCACCACCGCGCGGGTTGTACCACTCGTTGGCCTGCATCCACTCTTGCGCGTAATTTACTACACGTGGATCGGCTTGCGGCTGGGACGCCTGTTCACGTACCTGCGCCACCTGTTGCTTGTTGTACTGCAACTGCTGTGCGCGGGACATGGCCTCGTCGCGGATGCGCATGGCTGCCACAACGTCGTCGCCGTTACCGGCTTCGGTTGCGCGGGCCATGATGCTCTCGGCCTGACGGATCTCGCTCAGTGTCTGTTGGAGACGCTGATCGATGCCCTGCTCATTCGTCTGGAGCGTGTGCCCCTCGATGGCCGAGACGCGACGCATAAGCTCCGCGTTGGTGTGGCGAAGCATGTCCAGCTCGCGCTGGGCGTTCTCCTTGGCGCGCTTCTGGACCTCGCGACGCTTCAAACGACGCTTGCGGCTCTGGTTAGAGACCTCGTCCTCGTGGTCATCGTCGCTTTCGGCAAGACGCGCGTCGCCTTCGTCTTCATTATCCTCGTCATCGTCATCTTGTACAGGATCTTGTACAGGTTCTTCACCTTCGATGATGTCGAACTCTTCGTCATTCTCGGTAATAGTGTTGTCAGTCATGACCGGCTCCTTTCAGCCTTATCGATTACAGGAAGGCCTTGATCGCAAGCGGATCGCCTGTGACCTTGCCGACCAAATCGAGGTCGTTGAAGATAACCACGATGGCTTCGTCACCATCGGGCGTTTTTACCGACCAACGGTCGCCGCCGTAACGAGGGACGCGGACGAAGTCACCGACTTCGCACCACGAGCCTTCTGGCCACGGTTCCATTGTGTTGCGGTTCTTGAACGCGAGGCTGCCGACGTTAATGACCTTGGCGACCTGCGTGTTGTAGTGTTCGGTTTCCCGAATGTCGGAGGTCAGGATGATCCCGCCCTTCGTCTTAGCTTTGGGTGTACGGATCTGGCACAGCACGCGGCTGCCAAACGGATGCACACCCGCATCGCACTGAGGGAAAGCCTCGTTGAGGCTGTCGTATCCAAAGTCGATCTTGTTTGCGATTTCTTGCATATTGGCTCCTAATTACAAATCAAAGCCCTTGCGCTCGTGTTCGGCGACCATGTTGATGATGGTCTCCTTGGCGAGTGCAAGGCCCGCATACATGCCGACGACCCGACCGTAGTCGAAGCCCTCATGCCCTGCGGGTCGCTCCAACGCTTCTTTCGCAAGCTCGGCTTGCGCTGTCTCCAAGCGTTGGAGAAACATCTCGATCCTCACGCTGGGATCTTTTTTCCGTCAACCTTGGGCATTTCGCCCATGGCCATTTTCTTGTGCTGGCGGATAGCGTCACCGGCCAGCTTGGTTACCTTGCCGCTCGGTGCGGCGCTCTTTGCGTTTTCTGCCATGATATTCTCCTTATGGCTACGGGTTGATCCCAGTGCCGGTTGACACTGCGAACTTCTCGCCGCTCAACGCTTCCATTTCGGCAAGCGCCATAGCGGTCTGATTGTCGGCTTGGTTCATGGCCATGCGCGACTGGATCTCGGCGGACGTGCGTTCGTCCTCGCGGTCCTGCTGCATGGCGACCTTGGCCATTTCCTGTTGGGCCTCGGCCTGCGCCATCTGCGCGTCGATCGATGCAAGTTGCTGTTGAAGCGCAAGCTTCTGGGCTTCCAGTGACGCGTCTTGCTGCATCTTCTGGCCGTCCATCTGCATCTTCTGCGCATCCAACTGGGTGCGCTGCGCCGCAGTTTGCGCATCCATTTGCATCTTCGCCTGATCGAGCATCGCCTTTTGCTGCATCTTCTGGCCCTCGATCTGCGCCTGCTGTTGCAGACGTTGCCCCTCGAGTTGCATCTGTTGCTGCGCCGTTTGCGATGCAACCTGCGACGGATCCATCGGCATCGGCGGCGCGTACTGCTGGATCATCTGCTGTGCCTGCTCGATGATCGGCGGCAGGTCGGCAAAGACCTCGCCTGCCTGCTCGCTGACCACGGTCGATGCCTCGGCCAACATACGATCGTACGCCTGCCGGTCTTCCTTCGTGTGGTCCTCTTTGCCAACGGCCTCGAGATCGATGCCGGACACGCTCGACGCGACTTCGTTCGTCGTCTTCATGTACCAAAGCGCGATGTGTTCCTTGAGGTGGTTGACCATCGGCGCAAGGAACGTCGGCGCGAACAGCGGGCCAGCGCCAAGCATCGGGTTGAGCATGAAGCTCAGGTGCGTCTTGATGTGCGCGATGTGGTCCTGATCAGGGAACGCCACGATTGCGCGGCCCATAGTCGCGGCCACGTTCTCGTTCACGGCGTTCTGGTCCTCGGGCTCCTGCGTCGGGTTGAGCAGCGCCTCGAAGTCTGGGATCTTCAGCGTGCCGAGGATCCGCTCCTCGACCTTGCGCAAATTGTACAGTTGCGGCAGCATCTGGGCACGTTGTGCCACTGCCTGCACCTGCGCGTAACGCTGCGCCTCGCTGAAGATGTTCGGGTCGGAGACAGGCACGACGTCCATCGGCCCCTCGAAGTCGGCGCGCGTGGCCAGCTCTTCGCCTGCCGTCGCCTCGAGCATCTCGTCGTCAAGGTACATCGCGTTGAGGCGGTGCAGCACGCGCAGCATGCGGCCCATTGCGTCATGCAGTCGGCTGTGGACCGCGTTGAACACGACCATGCCCTGCTCAATGCGAGCCAGCGTCGTGCCGACAGGCGCATTGGCGTTGCTGTCCGGCAGGTCTTCCATCGACGTGCGGACGACGCCCTTGCCTGCATCGACGAGGAAGCCGAGCAGTTGGAACAATACCGGCGATGGCGGGTTGAACGGTAACGGCATCGCAATCTTGCGCACGTCGTCAATGTTCAGGCCGCCCTCGATCTCCTCGACCTGCGTCGGCTGGATGTTCAGCGACTGGCCGCCACGTGTGCCGCCCTTCAGCTTGAGCATCGTCGGCACGTTCTGGATGTGTGCGCTGTCGAGTAGCGCCCGCATCGCGCCGGTGGCGGCGGCCGACAGGCCACCGATCATCTGCGGCAGGCCAATGGGGTACGCGCCGCGCCACGGGATGAACGGGAACTCGATGATCCAGCTCATCTCTTCGCGGGTGTCGTCTTCCTCGTCCCAGTTGCGGTAGATCGACAGCACCTTGCCGGTCGGCTTGTCGATCGTGATGATGTACGGCGAGGGATCCTCGTCCTCCTCGATCTCGCAGATGGCGTAGATCTCGTACACGGTGCGCAGGCCGTCTTCGTTGTAGCTGCTCTCGTCGCGGCCCTCGATCTTGTTGTTCGCCTTCTCGGACAGCGACGGGTCAGGCTCCATGCTCGGCGCGGCCAGATCCACGTCGCGGTACATGCCAGATTTTACACGTTGCTGGTAGTCGAGGGTCGTGATGTACTGCACGTGCGTCTTGCGTTGCGCGCTGTAAAAATTTGTTGCGGCGTACGGCAAGTACATGTCGTCGATCATGACGGCGAGGAACGACGGGCGGTTGCGCCGCTCGTCCCAGCCGACCTTCAGGTACTGGGCACCACCGAGCGGGAGCTGTGTCAGCATCTGCTCGACCTCGGCGCGTGCCTCCTGCGCCTGAACGCAGAGCTGCCAGTTCATCAGCGATGACTTGCGCTTCGCCTTCTCAACCTTCTTCTCGTCGGTCTCACCGACGACCATGTCCTTGACCGGACCGTTGGCGGGCCACAGCTCCTTGATGGCGCGCGCCGCGAAGTCAACGCAGGCCTCGGTCATCATCGGGTGGACGGCCTTCGACGCGCCTTGGAACTGCGCGCCGCCGGGCGCGTCGTCACCGAGGCCGGTGCGTCGCAAGCCCTCTTCGTACTGCTCGTCGCGCTTCTTGCGCGCCTCCTTGTCCTTGCCGATCAGCTCGAGGAACTGGGTCGAGATACGGCTTAGGTCCGGTTCGGCCATAGTCTCGGCGAGGTTGTCGTAGAACGCAGTCTCGCCTTCAGCCTCCTCGTCGTCGAGCGTGACGATGGCACCACCGTCCTCGGTGTCCTCCACGTCGCCCACTTCCATGTCAATGGCGACCATCTCGCCTTCGGGGATCTCGTCTTCTTCCATGTCTCAGTCCTTCAAGCGGCGTACGGGTTCAGGGTGACCTTCGGCGGAGGACGGTGGTCCTCAACCTTCTTGGTCTCCTTTACCACCGATACTAGTCGTTTGTCGATGCACAGCCTGACGCACTGCGTCATGGCGTCCACGTAGTCGTCGTGCTTCACGCTGTTCGGTCCGGTGAACGCGCAGAGCTGCGCCAGCATCGGCTCGACCCACGTGCGCGGGCGGTTCGGGTTCTTGTCGCTCTCGGGCAGCCAGACGCGCTTGCGTGCGAAGATGTGGCTGACCATGTGCAGGCGCGCGAGCTTGTCAGCACGGCCGGGGTTGTATGCGTACGCCTCGATGCCTTCGCGCTCGAGCATCTGGCGCAGGCTGATGCCGCTGCCCTTGTCCTCGATCAGGCACAGGTCTGGCTTGCGGCCGGACGTGAACGGCTTGCTGCTGCCGAACATGGGCTTGATCAGCGCCTCGTCCTCGTCGCCGCCGTATGACACGTTCAGCTCCTTCTTCACGCGCTTGATCAAATCCGGCATGCCCATCTGCTCCGACCAGCAGTCGAGGACGATGAGCTGGCTCAGGTTCTCCTTGTCGTGGAAGCTGCCAAGCACGACGCACGCGGTGCTGTCCGCGTCGCCTCGCTTCTTGTCGTACGTCGCCTCGGTGAACGCGGTGTCGAGCGACAGGATGATGTAGTCGAATGCAGGCAGCGGCTTCTTCGCAGGCCAGAGCCGGAAGTCGCTGCGCTTGACGATGCCCTGCTCCTCTGGATCGATCAGCTCGCCGTACAGCTCCTGCCGCCCGATCGTTGTGCCCTCGTACTGCTCGAGCTGCTTGAAGAAGCTGTCAGGCAGGTTCGCCTTGTTGTCGAACGTCGAGCCGCGCACGATGATCCGGCCGTCCTGCGGCGCGCTCAACCTGCGGATCAGATCCTTCGGCTTGGGTGTCGTGGTCCACAACACCTGCGGCGCTGGGCCCAGACGCAGGCCCATCATCGCCATGTCCCACGTCTCTTCGTCATACTGCCACGCGGCCAGCTCGTCGAACCAGCCGCGCGCGTGCTGTGGGCCGCGCAGTCGCTCAGGCTTCTCAGCCGAGAAGCCACGGATCGTGCTGACGCCACCGGCGATGTTCTTGAGCTTGATGTAGTTGCCGGTCTTGTTATGCTCGACGAGCAGCTCAGGCGGCAGCACGGACAGGATCCCTGCTGGGCCTTCCATGCACGTTATCTGAATGTCGCTGTGCGTCGGCGCGATGACGCAGCTATCGAACCCGCTCGGATCTTGATACGCGGCGCGCGTGATCCACTCGGCACCGACGCGCGTCTTACCGAACCCGCGTCCTGCCAGATAGCCGCACTCCGTCCACGCTGTGCGCGGCACGATCTGGTTCGGCCGCGCCGTGGCCTTCCACCGGCGCTGCCAGTCGAGATGCACACGCTGCTCTGGGTGGAGCTTGGCAAGCATGGCGGCGACGTCGGTCATCTGCTGCGGTACAAGGACAGCGCGTCGCGCAGTTGGGTGTTCATCTCACGCACCTTGTCGTACCGATCGCATGCGCGGGACAGCTCGAACTCGAAGCCGTTGCGTTCACGGACGGCCGCATCGAGCTGCGCTTGCAACTCGCGGGCCTTGCGCCAAGGGTTCCAGATCACTTGTCGTCTTTCCCAAGCATCGCCTCGGCGAAGGCCAGTGTCAGCGCGATGTTGTCGACGCTGTGATCGACGGCGAACGTCTCGCCTTCCTTGTTGCCGATCTCGTGTGTCTGCTTCTCGCCGTACTTCTTCGGCTTGAGCTTGCCCATGGCCCACTTGCGTGTGTCGATGCGCACGCGTTTGTCCTGCACCTCGATCTGCGGGTCGTCGGCTATCTCGAGGATCTCCTCCAGCATGTCCTCGGTCGCCGCCTCCCGCGCGCGGGCGTATTGCTCGGCGAAGGAAGGGAAGCGGTCCAGCCACACGTAGACCGTCGATGCATTGGGAAACTCTTTGCCCTTGCACAGCTTGCGCAAGCTCACGCCCTCAGTCAGCCTGTCACAGATGAGGTCACCCATCTCCTGCGTGTACGTACTAGGTCTTCCAGTCATGTCTGCTTGCTCCGTAATCCGACAGGGCTTCCAGTCGCGAGCTATATACGCCTCCTCGAAACAAGAGACAACCCCTAGCGTCAAAACGGTGCAACGCAACGCAACACGAAGGGTAAAGTTTCAGCGTCATCTTCTCACCGCAACGCACCGCAAACAGCGTGCAACACGCAACACGAGAGGGCCTATATCGTAGATATAGAGGCCTCCTCGGTGTTGCAAGTAGCATTGCAACATGCAACACGAGGTGCGTGTTGCATCGTGTTGCACGTGTTGCAATGGCCAAAAACACCAGCATCTCTGCGGTACTGGTAAAATATTACTCGTGTTGCATCTGCCTGCACCACGATGCACTTGTTGCAACACGAGGCTCGTGTTGCACCGTGTTGCACGTGTTGCAAAATAACATGTAAAAAAATGCAAATAGGCTATTGCAACCCCTGATTACCTGTGCCATTAGGGTGCATCAGCAACGAAGAAACGGAGTACACAACATGACCGACCTAGACCAGTTAATCGCCGAGATGGAAGCAGCGACCGTTGAGATCTCGATCAACGATCTGAACTCAGCCCAGCGCCGCGCAGCCGATAATTTGATCAGCTCAGTCACCTTTGGTGACTTTGAAACCAAGAAGCTGTCGGTCACGCGCTTCAACAATCGCCGTTCAGTCACGGTATACATTGAGAGCGGACTTCCGAACGACGAAGGCACGATGGCTTCAATCTTCGGACGTCTCGAACGCCACGTCACTATCGGCCCACGTGGTGCCGTAAAGAACATCAGCCGTTAACCCACCGGGGGCTTCGGCCCCCACCCTATCAGCAACAGGAGTACCTAATAATGGATAAAGATTTAATAGACGCATTGAAGCGCATTAGCATGGTTGCCCACTATAGCTTAGATGAGCGCGACTCGCGGGACGAAATGGCAAAGACATTAGCCTACATTATTGACGAAGTGGCCGAAACACTCGCAGAAACAAAAGCAAAGGGGACCGCGTCATGAAAGTACGTTTAGACCGCAAGTGCCCTAACACCCAGAAGTGGGACCATGTCGCCGACTTCCGGTACGCCGCCGACGCGCGGCCGTGTGCCACGCTCCTGAGCAAGCTCGACGATGGCGTGTACTGCGTGACCGACAGCCGCTGGCCTGACGAGGGCCTCAACATCACTGTCTTCGTCAATGGTGAAGTCGTATGATCGCACACATCATTGTCACAACGATGTTCTGGGGCGTCCTCGCCCTAGCCGTCACCACCATCGTCATCACCTTGGAAGGCAAATAACATGGACGACATCCAACTTCTGTACACCCTCGAGATGCGGCGCAACTTGACCGACATGCGCGACACGCTGGGCCGCCTGCTCGCCGACCTCGATGTAGCCGAGAGCTACAGTGACGCGGGTACGCAGGCCGCCTTCGTCCGCCACTGGCGCGACGTCATGCACGCAAGGCTCGATCGCGCAGCCGTGTCGCTCGGCAAGGCGGCGCAGGACGCACAAGGCGCATTGAAATAGTTCTTGCAACTTCTGCTTGCATCTGCCAAGAAGCATCATCAGCAACACGGAGACCCCGATTATGACTACCTTAGCCAGAGCCCAGCGCGCCATCGACAAGGCCCGCATACCCCTCGACCTCGTTCGCGGTGAGGGCTACCACTACTTCGTCTATGACGACCGTGGCCCCAACTACGAGACCCTGTCGATCATGGTCCCGTACACCAATACGTACTCGGCCGCCGAGTGGGTCAACCAAGCCGGTCTGGCGCACATCGAGATTGAAGAGCGCATCAAGAAGGGAGCAGCGGCATGATCCGTCCAATACTTAACCTCAACGGCAGCAGCGCCTTCGACCTGATCGACCAGCGCCGCCACGCCATGGACGCACTGCTCGAGGCTATCGAGGCGCTCAAGCAATGCACGCCAAACGGCCGCGACTACCCCGGTCACTACGACCGCTGCATCGCCGACCGCGACACCCACTTCGACCGACTGGCCGCGCTGCACACGCTGCGCGAAGAGCTGCTCGACGAGGCACTACACATCCAGAAGCAGGAGAGAGTAACATGACTTACGACAACCCATTCCGCGACGCGGCACTGGTAGAGTGCAGCGACAACGGCGGAGGATTCTACCACGCCATCAGCGCGAACGAAGCCGACGACCGCGTGATGAGTTCGGCGACGTATGACATCGTTGAGCGCACGTTCCTGAACTGGCTCAATATGCCCAGCGTGTTGAGCTGCGCGCTTGAGGTCAAAGAGCAGGCAGTCAAGATGTACATCACCGCGCCCGACGGGGACGACCACGTTGCTGAGTTCACGCTGCCCTTCGCCGAGCTTGTACTTTCGGCTGCGCACACTTGCCAAGAGTGGGACGGCACACCCCCGTCGGACTTGTCAGCCATGCTGCGTAAGCTGGCCGACGAGATTGACGGAAAGGCAAGAACATGACCGCCATCACCGAAGACACACCAGAGGGAGGCCCAGACGAGCTTCAGTGGAAGATCGACCAGCTCCTTGAACAGATGGAACGCGACAACGCCGAGCTGGAGCGTGAGCGCCACATACGCAAGAAGGTGGACGAGAGCTATTATAAACTTCGAGACATCTACGACACATTAACCTCACGCCTAGCCGTCGGTGCTTTGCGCAAGGCGGGTTTCACGGTCGAGATCGAACTGGCCGAGTTCTGCGACACCTGCGGCGAGGAGTACTGAGCCATGGCTTGGGCACCCGAAGACGCCGCACGGATCATCGGCATGTATCGCGCAGGCGTTCCCATCAAAGACATCGCGCGCCGGTTCGGCACCACGCCGGGCGCGGTAAAACAGCTCATGAGGCGCAAGGGCGCGTACCGCACGCTTACGCGGCAGAGCTTCCCACGAATGCCGAGGAAAACACACATCCTCATTGTTCAAGAGGGCCTCAACGCGCATTTTGGCGAATAAACACAGAAGGAGAAGTGAAATGAGGAAATGGATAGCACGTAAGCTTTTCGATACAGCCATCTGGCTGGACTGGGACGAGGCTGTGATAATCGCGGAGGCCATGTCAATCACACGGTTCACGATCGCACTGAATGCGTTGACGGCACCACGCAAGGCAGGCCGCCCCAAGGGCAGCAAGGACAAGAAGCCACGCAAGCCTCGGGTGCAGTCATGACATACTTGTCGAAAATAAAAGCAACGTGGCTGCGCTTGCGCAAGGATTGGCACTACCACCGCTCGCATGTGCATGCGACACGCTTTCACCACCATTGCAGCGCCGGATTAAAACTGTTGGAGCAGATCGATGATCAAGGAAAGAATTGAGGCGCTGCGCAAGCGTGAAGCCGTGTGCTGGGAAATGTCGGAGGTGTTCTTGCATGCCAAGGACGCGCACGGCCTGCATGACATGGGTGTCGAGATCCAAGGCATCCACTGGGCCATCCGCGAACTTGAAAACTTGTTACGAAGATAGGAAACAAGCAAATGACACTGACAGAACTTAGAAACGTGGTCGCAGACCATGTTCAAACGAAACACGGCAACGCGGAGTTTATCCGCCAGATCCGTTCCGGTGAGCAGGACGATGGCCCATTTATTACAGGCGCTTTGGCAGTCTGGGCCAAGTTCATGGAGGGCTTGCAGCCAGCGCCGGAGGTATTGGCAGATGACTGACGAACAAATTACCAAAGCCGCACGCGCCATATGCGTCGAGCAATGCAGCAAGCAGGACAATAGCGATGGACAAATCTACGCGTCCGGCGGCTGGGATCACACCATCTGGATGCGCCTTGTCGAGGCAGGCATACGCAAAGGCATGGAGACGTGTCACTTTTCTAACAAAGAAACCACGCAACCCGGCGCATAGCTTTGGTTTGCACGATATGAACCTAAAGGAGAAACTGAAATGACACCAGACGACGCAATGAAGCAGGCACACATGACGGCCAGCCTGTACGCATACGAAGCATCCGTAACCTTTGAGAAGATCTTTGGCTTCTCGCCAGAGGACGAACCCCAAGCCGCCGCCATCTTCATCGGCCAGTACATGCGCACCGCAGCACATGACTTCGATGTCGCCATGCGGGAGCGCTCCGAATGAAACGCGGCGCAAACGACAAACGATACATGTCACCCTTAGCGGCTACCCAAAAAGGGTTGATGACCGCATATATCGATCAACTCGCACGAAAAGGATCGGTTAAAGCCGATCAGCGCCACGTTCAGAAGATCCTCGAAAGCGGCAGGCTGTACGGGCCTATGACGCACGAGGCGCAGCTCAAGGCCGTGGAATACGCGTACGGAATAAAACTGTTGCGATAGGGTATTGCAACGTGAGGATACTTCTGCCAAGAAGCATCATCAGCAACACGGAGACACCACATGGAAAACCCTGAATTTACAGAACGCCAAATCAACGCAGCCTTACGCGAACGCAGCCCGCTGGACATCAGCGTGAGCTGGGACGGCGCTTATCCTGACCCCGAAGAAGACGCGGTCTTCGACGTCCACTTTGACGAGGACATCACCAACTACGTCGTCTGGGACAAAGGCCATGACATGGATGTCGTCGAGCGCATTGGCAAACATACGTACAGCATGATTGCCGGATCTAGCAGCCACGAACTGCTGGCGGACATCATCATCTCGCTTATCGAGGAAGACATAGTGGCTGGAAAATTGGGAGAACAAGCATGAGCGCCAACGACATCCGCAAAGAGGCCCGCAAGGCCTTCGCGAAACGCGACCGCCTCGAGACCGAGCTGCGCGCCATCAACGAGCAACTGACACATCTCAGGAGCCTGTACATGATCGAGACACGCACGTGGGGGATACGAGACGAGAGCTTCCGCAAAGAAACAAAGGTACCAGCATGACCACGAAAGAAGAACGCATTGCCGCCATTGACCTCGCCATCGAGCGGGGCAACGGCATTGTCCGGTTCGCAAAGATGATGGGCGTGTCCCATCAAGCCATCTACGCTTGGAAGCGCAGAGGCTGGGTGCCGATTGAGAAGGCCGTTGCGCTTGAGGCTATCTTCAGCATACCGCGCGACGATGTCATGAACCCTGACCTTGTCCGCGCAGTAAACACGCCTGCCTCAACCACCGGGTTGGTGTAGTATGCGTTATGGATCTGTTTGCAGCGGCATCGAGGCCGCCACCGCCGCTTGGCATCACATGGGTTGGGAGGCTGCCTTCTTTTCTGAGATTGAGAAGTTTCCATGCGCCGTGCTTGAACACCGATACCCCGACGTGCCACTGCACGGCGACTTCACAACCATTAAGGAAAACGAATATGGAAAAATCGACCTCCTCGTCGGCGGAACACCCTGCCAGTCATTCAGCGTCGCAGGACTGCGAGGCGGACTGGACGACGACCGTGGTAACCTTGCACTTGAGTTTTGCCGACTGGCTCAAAGAGAGCAACCTCGCTGGATTGTCTGGGAAAATGTCCCCGGTGTCCTGTCATCGAACGGAGGACGGGACTTTGGTTCCATCCTCGGGGCGTTGGAAGACCTCGGGTATGGTCTCGCGTACCGAGTGCTTGACGCTCAGTACTTCGGAGTGGCCCAGCGCCGCCGTCGTGTGTTCGTTGTCGGATACCTTGGAGACTGGCGACCTGCCGCAGCGGTACTCTTTGAGCGCCACAGCATGTCAGGGCATCCTGCGCCGAGCCGACAAGCGCGGCAAGAAGCTACCGACGCGGCTGCAACAGGCGTTGGAGGCAGTGGCGGCAACGGACGGGCACGACCTGATTTAGACACGTTTGAGTGCGGCGGTATCGGCTCGTACTCTGCCAGCGACAACAGCAGCCCGCTGCTGCGCACTGGCGCTGACCTCGGCCCGGGCTGTGAGGCTCTGATCGCCAGCACCTTCAATGACGATGGCACTGCGCGGACGCTGACGGCGCGCTATAACAGCAGCCCATGCGTTGACCGCGGGCCTGACGTTGAGGCCGTGAACATCAACGGCGGCGAACCGCGCTTGTCTGATGTCGTGGGCACGCTTGACTGTTGGTCAACAAGTGGCCGTGGATCATCGCAACAGTTGGCCGTGCTTCAAGACGCACCTGACGTTGTCGGCACGCTTCGCGCAGCCCACCCCGGCACCGCTGGCATCTGGAGCGACACTGACCACATCGTTCCTGTCATCAGCCCTGCCTTGAACACGCAGAGCGGATCGCACCACGCGCCAGACACAAAGGCGTATGTGGCAACGTACCCCATCAACAGCATGAACGCATTCAGAAGCCCTGACGCTGCGGCCAGCACTGGCCTTGGCGTTGGCCACGATGGCGAGGCGATGTACACGCTGACCAAAGGTGATCATCACGCCGTTGCGGCCACCACGCAAGTCATTGGTTTTGACGCATACAACAACGATGTGACTGGTGATGTAACGAAGACAATCGACACGGGCGCGGACTATCACCACGTCCCCATCGCCTTCAGTAGCAATATGTCCGTTCCCGACTGCCAGACGGACGGAACTACACCGACACTGAAGCTGGGTGGTCATGGCGTAGGCAACCCACCCGCTATAGCGTTCGCCCAGAACACCCGCGACGAGGTGCGTCTGATTAACGGCGATGGTCAGATTGTCGGCGCACTTGCCGCGCAACCGGGGATGAAGCAGACCAGCTACATCGCATATGCCATACAAGAGCGCGCCGTGTGTGAGAACCCTGACGCGGGGCCGGATGGTATAGGCGTCCGTGCAGATGATGCGGCATACACATTAGAGGCTCAATCCACGCCGCAAGCAGTGGCGTATGAGCCAGCAATCGGATGGTCAGAGGAACTGACGGCCAGTGTTGACTTAGCGGGCACACTGCAACGGGGCGGCAGTGGAGGCCGCCACGATGGGGTCATGGTGCCCGCACAAGGCGTGGCGTATTTAGAAAAACAAAAGCCGCTTGATCCGTACTTGGGTGGAGAAGTCACGATTGCCATTGACGCTAGTTATTCCAAGGGGTGTGGCGGGACTTCTGCTGCTGAAAGACCTGTGGTTGCATCCAATTCAACTGTCCGCCGCCTGACACCCGTTGAGTGCGAGCGGCTGCAAGGCTTCCCCGACAACTTCACCGCCATACCGTGGCGCAAGAAGGGCGCAGAGGATTGCCCGGACGGCCCCCGCTACAAGGCTTTGGGCAACAGCATGGCCGTCCCGGTCATGCGCTGGATAGGCGAGCGCATCAACCTTATCGATGATTTAGTTTCAGTTTTGTGAGCGAGGATAACGACATGACAAGCGTAAGGGCTATTGCGCCCGCCGTGCAGGCAATCGCGCCTACCGTCCGCGCTGTGCAGGTGCCTGAGCCGCTCCGCGAGCTGCCAGCGTGGCTCATGTGGCGCTTCGAGCAGTTCCACGGCGAAGCCAAGCCACGTAAGATCCCGTTCTGGGCCGACGGCACACGCCGCCACGGCCAGCAGGGTGGCCCGCAGGACCGCGCCCGCCTGACGACGTTCGTTGCGGCGCGCGACGCCGCCGAGCGCGCAGGCTTCGACGGCGTAGGCTTCGCCCCGCTGGACAACTTCGGTTACACGTTCCTCGACTTCGATAAGTGCGTTGACGTGAACGGCAACCTGCCAGCCGAGATCGAGCAGATCGTCAGCCGGACGTACGCAGAGTACAGCCCGAGCGGGCTCGGCATCCGTGCCGCCCTAAAGGGGGATCTCGGCAACCATAAGAGCCACGCAACGGCCGACCGGTTCGGGTTCGAGACGTTCAGCTCGTCCGGCTTTGTGACGTTCACCGGCAACATCCTGCCGACGTGCGACCTACTCGGCTACGAGAACCATATCGCCGACGTTGACCAGCACACGCAGGATCTGTGCCTGCGCCGGTTCGGACCAACGGCGTCCACGTACGACCCTGACGACTTCATGGCCGGACGCGAGCCGAAGGTCGGCTACACGGTCGAGCAGATGAAGGCGATGTTGAGCTACCTCGACCCGAGTATGGGCCGCGACCCGTGGCTGCGCATCGGCATGGGCCTGCACCACGAGTGCGAAGGTGACGACACCGGCTTCGAGCTGTGGGACGACTGGTCGAGCGATGGCGACAACTATCCAAGCACTGAGGCCTTGCGGTCGCAGTGGGAGAGCCTCAAGTCAACGGACGGCAAACGGTCCGTGACCCTCGCCTCGGTCATCAAGATGGCCAAGGATGCAGGATACCGCCCTAATGAGGCAGCCAGCCGCGAACAAGTGATTGCCAAGGCCGAGGCAATCATGGCTGCGCTGCCTGAAAAGAGCCTCGGCCGCTTCGGTCCTGTACCGATCTATGACCTGACCCTCGCGCCGCCAATGCAGTGGCTGATAAAGGGCGTCCTGCCGAAGGCCGAGCTTGGCGTGCTGTTTGGCGCGTCAGGGTCAGGCAAGACGTTTGTGGCGCTGGACATAGCATTCTCGATTGCACGCGGCGTCGCATGGCGCGAGCGGCGCACGACGCGCGGCCGTGTGATTGTCATTGCCGCAGAGGGCGCAGGCGGCATCGGCAAGCGTGGTGAGGCGTACTCGCGTTACCATGACTTCGACCTGCGCGGCGTTGACCTGCACGTCATTGCCGCCGCGCCGAACTTTCTGGACAACGATGAGATCTCCGAAGTGATGGCCGAGATCAACAACATCGGTCCCGTTGACGTGGTCTTGATTGACACGTTTGCGCAGGTCACGCCGGGCGCGAACGAAAACACGTCTGAGGATATGGGCCGCGCACTGGCGAACCTGAAGATCCTGTACGCGGCGACCGGCGCGACGAACCTTGTTGTCGCCCACGCCGGTAAGGATCTCAGCAAAGGCGTACGCGGCTGGTCAGGCTTGAAGGCCGCAGCCGACGTCCAGATCGAAGTGATACGTCACGAGGATGGCCGCCGCGAGATTGTCCTTGAAAAGATGAAGGACGGCGAGGACGGCATCCGCTGGGGCTTCAAGCTCGAAGTCGTCGATGTCGGCATCGATTTGGACGGCGACATCATCACGAGCTGCGTCGCGGTCCCGACCGAACTGGTCGCACCGGTGGAGGATCCCACCAAGGGATTGAAGCGTCGTGGACGTGTAGAAAATCACGTGTTGGAGATCATGACCCTGTTCGGATCTGACAGCATTGTCAGTGCGGTGGAGCTTATCGATCGTGCTGTAAACGCCTTGCAGGCACCAGAGGACGGCAAGCGCGATACGCGCAGGCAGTCTGTAACCCGCGCAATTCAGGCACTCAGCAAGGAGAAGGACGGCCCGCTGCGCATGGAAGGTGGAAAAATTATCTTTTACGAGTAAAATATTGCAAATAGGGCTTGCAATGTTTGATTGCAGCCCCCATATAGTGTTTATCAGCAACAAGGAGTAAACACTATGAGTACCGCATTCGCAACCATTACCAACATTTCACCAGTAGATCGCCTCGGCGACATCAAGGCCGAGATCGCCCGCTTGAAGGAAGTTGAAGCTTTCCTCATCGAAGAGATCAAGGATCTTGGCGCAGGTGCCCACAATGGCGACACGTTCCGTGCCACCGTATCTGAAATCGCCGAGCGCCAGTCGCTCGACGCGAAGGCAGCCGAAGCCAAGCTCCGCGAGCTGGGCGTTGACGGCCGCTGGTTCAGCAAGAACCAGAAGACCACAAAGGGCTACACGACCGTCAAGGTCGTGGCGCGCAAGGCGTAATCCGATGGAGAGCATCTTGGCCGCAGAGTACACGCAGGGTAGCAAGCGCTACTCTCCGACCCTTTACATCAACCGGATCACGGACGGGCGTCGCTCGAACGTGGCCGCGTTCAAAGTGAGCGGCAAGCGTGAAGCGCGCCAGCTCGCCAAACAGCACGGCGCGCAGCCGTGGAACTTTTGAGGAGGATTGAAATGGACCGTAGTACATACCGCATGCGTGAGGACGGCGAGCTTCTGAACGAAGCCGCCTACCAGCCCACCGTCGAACTGGCCGTCGTTCTTGCCGAGCGTTTGGAGGCGACCAGCACTGAGTACGAAGACAAGATCGAAGAGTTGAAGGAACGCGTCAACGACTGCACCCTCGACATGAACCAGCTCGACGACAAGATCTTTATGTTGCAGCAGGAGATTGCAAAGAACGAAGACATCATCGCCAGCATGGCGGCAGAAATTGCATATTTAAAGGAGCAAAACGCATGATTAAGATTGAAGTGACAGGGAACAGCATTCCCGAAGTAGCCGACAAGCTGCTGGCCATTGGTGCCAGCTTGCAAGGCACCATGCCTACCGCATTCCCGCGCGGCGCGACTAAAGAAGAGATTGTCTTCGAGCCGAGCGTGATCGTGGGAAACGAACCCAAGAGTGCCCCAACTGCCACGGTTACCGAGAGCCAGCCGACGACGGTGGAACCATCTTCTACCCCTGCCGCACCTGCTCAACTTAACTTCGACACCGACGTCGCGCCGCACGTGCTGGCCCTTGTCAAGGAAAAGGACAAGGCCGCCGCGCAGGAGATCCTGTCGCAGTTCGGCGTTGAGAAGGCGTCCCTACTCGATCCTGCCCGCTGGCCTGAGCTGGTCACCGCTTTGAAGGACGCAATGTAATGGCGCACGCAAGACTGAGCCCGTCAGGGGCACACCGCTGGATGGCTTGCCCTGCCAGCGTTGTTCTGGAAGCAGGCTACCCAGACACTAGCAGCATCTTTGCCCGCGAGGGCAGCGCTGCGCACGAGCTGGCCGCCATCGTTCTCGATAACGAAGATCCGTCCGCGCAGAAATACGTCGGCAAGATGGTCGAGTTCAAGGACAACGACGAGACCGTCCAGTGGCTTGTCACGCAGGACATGGCCGACCACATAGACGACTACGTCAAGCTTGTTCGTGAGCTGGCGCAGGGCAAGACCCTGCTTGTCGAACGCAAGGTGCCGATCGACCACTTGACCGGCGAGACTGGTGCCACCGGCACCAGCGACGTTGTGATTGTGGACACGACCGGCGGCAACTTGACCGTCGTCGATTTGAAGTACGGCATGGGCGTTCGTGTCGATGCTTTAGAGAACCCCCAGCTCCAGATGTATGCCCTTGGCGCACTGGAAGAGTACGGTATCCTCGGCGACTTTGACAGCGTCAGCATGTTCATCCACATGCCGCGTCTGAACTTTGTCAGCGAGTACCACGTCACGGTCGCGGATCTGTTGAAGTTCGGTGCCGAAGTAGGGGCCGCAGCCGAACAGGTTCGTTTGGCCCAGAGCCTCGACTTCTCAAACGGCATGGAAGACCTGACGATGGGTTTCTTCACGGCAGGCGAGAAGCAGTGCCGCTTCTGCAAGGCGAAGGCCACGTGCCCAGCCCTGCGCAACGAAGTGACGGAGATTGTCAGCGGGGCCGCAACGGCTGCTGACTTTGCGGACCTTGTGCCTGAGACGGTCGATGGCCACACCGGCGACAACTATCTGCCGATGGCTATGGCCAAGGTCGGGCTAGTTGAAGATTGGTGCAAGTCAATCCGCGCCGAGACCGAACGCCGCCTGCTTGCAGGCAAGAGGGTAGACGGCTTCAAGCTTGTCGAAGGCAAGCGCGGCAACCGCAGGTGGGGCAGCGAGGCGGAGGTCGAAGATCTCTTCAAAACTTTCCGCATGCGGCAGGATGAAATGTACGATTTAAGCTTGATCTCGCCGACAAAGGCGGAGAAGGTCTTTAAGCAAAATCCCAAGCGCTGGGCAAAGGTCACCGAGTTGATCACCCAGAGCGAGGGCAAGCCATCTGTGGCACCCGCCACGGATAAGCGACCAGAGATGGTCGTTAAGTCGATTGCCGATGAGTTCGGTGATCTTTTGAAAACTGGTAAACTGGAGAACTGAGATATGACTACCGAACCACGCCGCGCTATTGTCCTTATGTTGAAAGACAAGCGCATTGGTTTCCCCGATCTGGCTGCGCCGCGCTCTGTGCAAGGCGGCAAGCCATCATACGGGGCCCGCGTCATCCTTGAGAAGAACGACCCTGACATCAAGCTTATCGAGAGCGCGATGGAAGAAGTTGCTCGTTGGAAGTGGAAGGACAGCGCTAAGGACGTCGTCGAGATGTGCCGTGAGAAGGGCCGTCTTGCCCTCGACAAAAAGCCTTACCGCAACAAGGAAGGCAAGGCTTACGCTGGCTTTGAAGACAAGTACTCGCTCGGTGTTAGCGCACCAGAAAACAAAGAGCCGAGCCTGTACGACGAATACCGCAAGGAATATGGCAAAGACTTGCCGCGCGCTGCGGCCGCAAGCAAGTTCTACGCCGGTTGCTACGCACACTTGAAGGTGGAGATCTATCCACTGCCACGTGACGACGGCAACCGCATTTCGTGCGCCATTCTGGGTGCGATGTTTGCCAACGACGGCGAGCCTCTGTCCGGTGGAACAGGCCCTGCCACGGCAGACGACTTCGATGGTCTGGGTAAAGCCAAGGCTGACGCGGACGACATCCTGTGAGCAAGGAAGGCCATAACAGTGCAGGCGAAGAGCTTCGGCTCCTGATCGAGCGCATTGAGCGCATGGAGGAGGAGAAGAAGGTTATCGCGGACGACATCAAGGACATCTACATTGAGGCTAAGTCTCGTGGCTATGTGCCCAAGATCATCCGTGAGATTGTCCGCATACGCAAGATGGCGGATGATGACAGGACGGAGCATTACTCTATTCTCGAAACTTACGCGTCGGCTATTGGCTTAGACTTACTTTAAGGCTATATCTACGGTGTGCCTGCCTTGTTCCTCTCTCTCCGAGGCAGGCACACCTCCCTTCTGGCGAGCCGCGCGCGGGTGCGGGTTGCTCCTGCGTTGCTGATAACCGAAGCGCGCGGCTCACCAGAACGGAGAATTTATCAGCATGTCAACGCTCTGGCTTGATCTCGAAACATACAGCACCATCCCAATCAAGCACGGCGCGCAGAAGTACGCCGAGGCCGTCGAGGTGCTGCTTGTCGCCATTGCTGTGGACGAGGGCCCTGTGGCCGTCTGGGACACGCAGGACGAACCGCAGTGGCGCGCAATCCTTTTACACCACATCGACATCGCCGACCGCGTTGTCATCCACAACAGCGCCTTCGACCGCACCGTGCTGCGCCACTGCGGCGTAAACATCCCTGTCGAGAAGGTTGAGGACACAATGATTACGGCGCTGGCGCACAGCCTGCCTGCGTCTCTGGGTCAACTATGTGACGTATTGGGTGTTCCGCAAGATAGTGCTAAAGACAAGAACGGAAGGCGGTTCATTCAGCTCTTCACTAAACCATGCCCAAGGAACTGGAAGATCCGGCGGGCCGACAAGGAGACGCATCCTGATGAGTGGAATGCTTTCATCGAGTACGCCCGGCTGGATGTGGACGCAATGCGAGACATACATGGACGAATGCCGGATTGGAACAATTCATGCAGTGAGCGCCACCTTTGGATCCTCGACCAAAGAGTTAATGACCGTGGTGTCGCCATCGATCTTCACCTCGCAAGAAACGCTATCGGAGCTTTTCATCGAGCTTCGAGAACTTTGGCCGCTCGTGCAGCCGCTCTAACCGGCGGGCAGGTAACGTCCACAACGCAGCGCCAGAAGCTGCTCGACTTCCTGCGCGACGGTCGCGACTTTGAGAGCGACGACCTGACGAAGGCCAGCGTTGAGACGCTGCTTAAAGGCGAGCTTGACCCGAAGGTTCGTGAGCTGCTCGAGATCCGGCAGCAAGCCTCGGCGACGTCACCAGCGAAGTACAAGGCCCTGATCGACGCCACGTCCTCGGACGGCCGCCTGCGCGGCACGATCCAGTTCTGTGGGGCTGCGCGCACTGGCCGTGATGCGGGGCGTATCTTTCAGCCGCAAAACCTGCCTCGGTCGCCCGACTGGTTCGACGGTGCCGTGCAGGAGGCCACCATCGAGGCCTTCAAGCACGACTGCGAAGACATCATCTACGACAACGTCAGCGAGCGCTGTGCCTTCGCTGTGCGTGGCGCGCTGCTGGCTGGAGGCGGTATGAAGCTGGTCATCGCCGACTTGTCGAACATCGAGGGCCGCGTGCTGGCTTGGTTGGCCGACGAGCAGTGGAAGATCGAGGCCTTCAAACTGTACGACCGTGGCGAGGGACCAGATCTGTACAAGGTTACGGCAGGCCGCATCCTTGGCAAAGATCCGTATGAGGTCACGAAGGCCGAGCGCCAGACGCAAGGCAAGGTGCCTGAGCTGGCCGGAGGCTACGGCGGTGGGCTCGGCGCATACCGCAAGATGGGCGGCGACGTCTTTAACGCCATGGACGACGAGGCCATCATGACAATCGTTCATGCGTGGCGCACAGCCCACCCAGCGACAAAGAAGCTCTGGTATGCTTTGGAGGGCGCAGTGCGTGAGGTCGTGCTTGCGCCGGATGAGAGCTTGGAGGTGCGCGGCCTGTTGCGCGTTGACAGCGCCAAGGGCCCTGACGGCGTGGACTACATCCGCATCCGCCTGCCAAGCGGCCGGTTCCTGTGTTACCGCAGCATGTACATCGATGACGACGGCAAGCTGATGTACGAGGGCATCAACCAGTTCACCCGCAAGTGGGAGCTGCTCAACACGTACTACGGCAAGCTGGTCGAGAACGTCGTGCAGGCCGTGGCCCGCGACGTCTTCATGACCGGCATGCGCAATGCAGAGGAGGCAGGCTACCCTGTCGTCCTGCGCGTGCATGACGAGCTGGTGTGCGAAGTGCCGGACGACCCGTCCTTCACGGACAAGGCACTGGCCGACATGATGTCCGCCAACCCGAGCTGGGCGATAGGGCTGCCGTTGTCTGCGGCGGGCTTCGAGACTTACCGCTACCGAAAGGAATAATCCGTGACCCCCGCAGGCCGCCTACAGGACCACCTCAAGCACGTTGTGCAGAAGAGTGGGGGTCAGTACCGCAAGGTGCGCTGGGAGGGCCGTAACGGCTGCCCTGACTGCTTTGTGTGGTGGCAGTGGCCTCACGTTGCCTTCATCGAGATCAAGGCGGACGGCGACCGCGTCAGCAAGGTGCAGCAGCAGGAGATCCAACGCATGCAGAACTACGGCGTGCCGGTGTACGTTGCGCGTACAATCGAAGAAATTAACGAGATTGTGCAAAAAGTGCAGAAAGGGGTTGCAACCTCAAGTTGAATGTGCCACTAGGATGCATCAGCAACGGAGTACCGAACATGTGTAACGAAATTAACTGCTCACACGACTTTGACGACGCCATCGATGACATCTTCGGCGGCTTGGTAGACGCGCCGCGCCACGCACTGGCCGACGCCGAAGTCGCCCGCGCCACACGCGCAGCCACCACCTACACCGAGAACTGCCCATCGTGCCGTGGCACCGGACAGTTCCGCAGCTACAGCGGCCGCGTTGTCGGCGACTGCTTCAAGTGCAAGGGCAAGGGCACGCAGACGTTCAAGACGTCGTCAGAGCAGCGCGCCAAGAGCCAAGCCAATGCCGCCGCCCTGCGCGACCGTAAGGCAGCCACCGCAGCCGAGCAGGCAAACGCATGGCTCGATGCCAACCCAGTTGAGGCCGAGTGGCTGCGTGAGCCTGTCAAGGGTGACTTCACCTTCCACGCCGACATGCTGGCCGCGCTGGTCAAGTACGGCGAGCTGACCGAGCGTCAGGAAGCCGCCGTCCGTAACGCCGCCGCCAAGTCGGCAGCGCGCAAGCTACAGTGGGCCGCAGAGCGTGCCGAGCGCGATGCCGGTGCCGCCGTCCTGTCACTCGAGAAGATCCGCACTGGCTTCGACAGCGCCGTTCGTTTCTTGAAGCGTCCGAAGCTGCGCATCGCCGACATCCAGTTCTCGCTGGCACCTGCGACTGGCCGTAACGCTGGTTGCATCTACGTCGTGCGCGCAAACGACGACACGTACCTTGGCAAGATCACGCAGGATGACAAGTTCATCACCTCGCGTGACTGCACCGCAGCCGACAGCGAGACGGTCGCCCGCGTCGCCGCCGACCCAGCCGCTGCCGCTACCGCGCACGGCCACGAGTTCGGCAACTGCTCATGCTGCGGTCGCGAGTTGACCAACCCTGAGAGCGTTGCTCGCGGCATCGGCCCCATCTGCGCAGAGCGGTGGGGCTGGTGATTTTCAAGCCACACGAATACCAACAAGAGGCAATGGCGCATCTGTACAAGGTGCGCCGTTCCGCTTTGTGGATGCCGATGGGCGGCGGCAAGACCGTCACCACCCTGACTGCGCTGGACAACATGTCGCTGGTCGAGGACGTCTTCCCGATACTCGTTCTAGCCCCGCTGCGCGTCGCACGGACCACGTGGCCTGACGAGGTGGCAAAGTGGCCGCACCTGTCGCACTTGCGCGTCAGCGTCGTCACAGGGACGCCTAAGCAGCGTCAGGCGGCACTCGACACCCCAGCGGACATCTACTGCACCAATTACGACAACCTTGTCTGGCTGCGCACTGCCCTTGGCGACGCGTGGCCGTTCAAGACCGTGGTCGCCGATGAGTTCACGCGCCTCAAGTCGTTCCGCATCCGGCAAGGTGGATCTCGCGCACGAGCGCTGGGTCAAGTGGCGCACGGTGCGGGCAGCCGGTTCATCGGCCTGACCGGCACACCGGCACCGAACGGCGTGAAGGATCTTTGGGGTCAGATATGGTTCCTCGATAAAGGCGAACGGCTAGGCAAGACGTTCAGCGCCTTCGAGCAGCGGTGGTTCCGCAAGGGGTACGACGGTTACAGTCTCGTGCCGTACGAACACACGCAGGGTGAGGTTGAGGAAAAGCTGCGCGACATCTGCTTGACCGTTCAAGGCTTGCAGGTGGACGAGCCAATCAACAATCCGATCTACATCGACCTGCCTCCAAAGGCGCGCGCCGCGTATGCCGAGATGGAGGAGGAGATGTTCACCATCATCAACAGCGAGGGCGTCGAGGCAGCCAATGCCGCAGTGCGCACGCAGAAGTGCCTTCAGATGGCCAACGGCGCGCTGTACGTGGACGACGGAGGGAATTGGGAGGAGATACACGATGCGAAGCTGGAGGCATTGGACAGCGTCATTGAGGAAGCGAACGGCGCGCCCGTGCTGGTGGCCTATAACTTCAAGCACGATCTCAAACGTCTACAAGCTCGTTTCCGTCAAGGCAGGGTGCTGGACGCTGACCCTAATACGATCAGGGACTGGAACGCCGGACGGGTGCCGCTACTATTCGCTCACCCTGCGTCGGCGGGGCACGGACTGAACTTAGCAGACGGCGGGAACATTATGGCCTTCTTTGGCGTTAACTGGAACCTCGAAGAGCATATGCAGATCATCGAACGCATAGGCCCTATGCGTCAGAAGCAGGCTGGCTACAATCGTCCGGTCTTCATCTACCCAATCCTCGCTCGCAACACCGTAGACGACATGGTCATGAACCGGCTATCATCGAAGAAGAGCGTGCAAGAAGTGCTGCTTGAGGCAATGAAATCACGGAGGAAGAAGCCATGAAAGCTATCAAAGACGCTAACGAAGAGATTAACGAAACAGCCAAGATGCCAGAGGCAAAGGCACCCGAGCTGCTCGGACGTGCCGCCGCCCTGATGTATGAGCGCGGGCAGACATACGACGAGCCAGAAGGCGAGCGGTCCATGGGCAAGGTCGTGGCGGCCTTCAACGCCATCACAGGCCGTGACCTGTCCGAGAGCGAAGGCTGGATGTTCATGCAACAGGTCAAGCTGGTGCGGCTGTTCACGCGTGCCGATTACCACGCCGACAGCGCCGAGGACAACATTGCCTATGCCGCGCTGCTGGCCGAAGCGAAGGGCGACGGACGGTAGCGCTTAGTACGCGTACCTGTCCGCCAGTTCTGTTAGGCCACCGTCCGCGTACATAGGACGCTTGGCTTTCACGATGCCTTCTTGCACGACCTCGTCAGGCGACACGCCGGTCAGGCGCGACGTGCGTTCGATGGCGTCGTTGATGATGTCGATCATCGGGCGCGGTTTGTACGTATCATCTTTCGGCAACTTGATACCTGCCCACATGACGTCTTGCGCTTCAGCAGGCGAGACACCGAGCTGGCGGGCGAGCTTGGCCAACGCACCCTCGTAAATGCCGTACGAATTAGCTGGCGGGCTTGCGAGCTTTGGATCAAAAGCAGTCATCATTTGTTCGTCAAGTGTTGCTTTGTCGAGGTGGCCGAGGAAATTGCCTGAGAAGTTGAAGCGTTTAGGGTTCTCTGGGCTGAGACCGGCACCTTGATTGATAAGCCTTTCGTATTGGGAGATGTTCGGCATGACACCGTATCTGCCGCCGCCTATTGGGTAAGGTAGCTCGTACGGCTCTTGCGGAGTAGGGGCGTCTGCTTGCTTCAGGTAGTTCATGTAATGCGCGAGACGGAAGTTGGCGTCTGGATCCATGCCGCCAGTCGTAGCAGCCATAGCATCAGCGAACCGTTGCTTGAACATATTCTGCCCGTCTTCGACGCCGAGGCCTTGCTTGAACTGGTCCTCGAGCTGGCCCATGGCGTACCACTGCTTTGCGCCCGGATATTCTGCGCCACGTTGGTACGCAGCCATTAACCGCGCAAGAGCTTCAGGGTCGTTCGCCATCGTTTCGTACTTGTCAATGGTCATCTGCTTTGCAGGCTTGATGTTTAACGTATTGCCGACAAGCGGATAGTCTGCTGGGTTGACGTAATACCGGTCTTCTGGATTGAAGAAAGGCGTGTAGCCTTCGTTCTTCATATCTGCGACAACACGGGCGCGCTCATTTGCCAGAGCAACGCTCTCGTCACTCGGCCCTTTGGCGGGGTACATTGTGCCCTTCTTCTTGTCGAGCGTCATCACAGGATCGCCGACTTCAGGATACCGCTGGCCCATCTCCTCGCGGCTGTACTTCGCAGAACTTGGCGCGCGCTTTTCTGCACCCGAAACGCGGCGGATGATTGCAGGGGCCTTTGGTACGGTAAGATCCGACGCAGGTTTTGCAGGGGCGCGCGTCTTTGTCGCTTTAGGAGCGTTGGGTGTGTCTCCGCCGACAAGGTTATTGAACGCCTTCCGCGCTTGCGCTAAGGTGCTGTCGTCAGGAAGAATACCAACCAGCCGGTTATATGTGTCATTGCCGAACTCGCCAATCAGTTTCTCTGCGTATTTTTGCCAGCTCATCGATGTTTGCCTTTCTTTACAGCAAGACCGCCGCGCGCTTTGGTTAGGTCTGGGTCATTAGGGTCGTACGTACCACGGTTGCCAATAGCCGATTTTAGCTGCCGCTCTGGGTCGAACACAGCAAACTCTTTTTCGCCGCCCGGAAATACCATAGAAGTTGCGTCGTGGCCACTGGCGCGAAGCGCATTTGTCCAGTCATCTATTTTATCCTGTGGCATGAAACGCAGCATGTTTTTCTCGTCAAGTGTCATGCTGTACGGGTTTTGAATGTTTGCATAAACGGCCACGGTGTTTGGGTCAGCGTTGCCTGCTTTCATCCTTGCGTAGTACTCAGCCAACAGCGGGTCGTCGCTCAGATATGCGCCACGGCCCATCCACCCTGCGTCCTTGCGGTTTGGATGATAGATGTTGAAGTTGGTGCCGATGTTATCACTGGTGCCATGATACAGGCGCAGCGGCTCACCGTACGCATCAACGGCTTGGCTGCCCCCGAAGAACCGCTGAAAGTTTGGATCGAGTGACAGTTCCGATGGTGGCATGTACTTTTCAAGCAGGCTGGGCATCATCGGCCCTTCGACGCCCTCGCCACCTGCGAAGTATCGAACCTCTGCGGGGATGCGGTCGATGCCTATGTCACGCGCAACGGCTGCGCGGGTGTTGCCCTCGATGATGTACGGCTCGCCACGGTGGTTGATGCCAACAAGGATTGGGCTGTCTGGCAAGAAACCATGTTCTTCCATAGACGGACGGAGCCGGTCGTACTGCTGCTCGCCCGGCACGCGGCGTTCATTTCTGGCACCGGGTATCACTTCCAGCTTGCGCGGGTCTAGCTCAATGCGGTTTCTAAGCGAGCCTGTAACAGGTCCGCTGACCTTGGTGCTGCCACTGCGGACACGTTCATCTGCGCGACTGCGTTCACGCTCAAGCCAATCTCCGCCGGGGTTGTCGGTGCGTAACTTAGGCTTTTGACGCGGACGTGGGACGCGCGACACAGCTTTCTTTTCGCCAAAGACTGCTAGATCTTCAACTGCGTTAAGGAGCGCATCTTTGACAGCCTGCTGCCAGCTCATCAGCGTACACTCATTGGGTGGCGTGTGAAGCAACGATCTGCGGACACACGTCCGCCGATGGCGTAGCCTTCAAAACGTGGGGCGACTTGTTCCCAAATGTCTTCGCGGAGCATATCTGGTCGGCGATGGATCATACCAATTTCAGGTAAATCTTCTGTCCCAAGGATTGACTGCATTAGCTCTGGCGTAAGGGTGTCTTGCCATTGCTGCTGAGTGATGTACCGCCCGTCTGGCAACTTCACCAAACCGGTGTTGCCCAGATCGCCGACGTTGCCCCACTGCTGACTTTTCACGAAGTCTTGCACGAAGGGGAGGTAGTCGTCCTTTGGCGCGCGGTTCTGCTTGCCCTTGATCTGGATAATCTCATCCGCAGGGCGCGGTTGATTGGCTTTCCATTCAGATGCCAGACGATTGTAGCGCATAGCAAAAGCCCCTTCTCTGGTCTCCCGCCCAGTCTTCGCAGCCTCTTTGGCATAGGCTTCCGCTTCTGCTGCAAACTGCGCGTCAACATCCCTCGGCAAACTCTGTGGAAGCCGTCCCGGACGGGTTTCAATCGTCACATGCGGTTCGCCCTTGGCGTCACGCAGGGAGAAGATGCTTGACCGACCAGACAGAACGTCGTTGCAGTAGCCGCCAACGCAGTGGCCCATTGTGTCGCCCTCATACTTGAGCGCGTCTTGCAGGGGTGCCTTAATCGCCATGCGGCGGGCTTCGTCCTCAGTCGGCCCCCACGCGATTGGTTGGCCGTCTGGGCCGTATGCGCCAAAGTAACCTTCGCGCGGTGCGTTGTTACCCAGTCGCACTGAGTAACCTTCGGGAATATCGTCTGGTGCTTTTAATTGCACCCAGCGCAACCTCATAGGGTTGTCCTCAGCGTAATCCTTGAATGGCCGCACAGCAGGGCTGTTGAGGTTGCCCAACGCCACACGCTCCATCTCCTTGGCGCGGTACTGGTTAATCTTGCCAACGTGCTCCGCAGCTTGCGGGAATGTCATGCGGTCAAGGCTCTCAGGCCGCACAGCGAGGCTAGGCGGAAGACCCGCGCTTCCAGCATTTAGCGCGTTGTAAAGTTCGTCCGTAAAGTGATCGAGGTTCAATCCCTCGTGATGAATGCCGTAGATATTATCTGTCACAGGAAGTTTGGCGAGCCACGGCATGGCTGTCATTGCTTCACCGCGCAAATCGCTTCCTGCGCCCGGCATACCGCCCGCGCTGTTGGAAGGGAAAAGAACGTCTCCAATAGGGTTTTTAATCAATGTGCTGTTAACTGTGCGGTCCCACGCTTCTGGCGTCACATAGGCATCGTAATGCAAACCACGCGCGGCAAGGTCGCGCAACGGGTCTTCGGGTGTGCCAAAGTCGTTTTTCAAGTATTTTGTCAAGGCGCGTTGAAGCCATACAGGCGCTGCTGTAAGGTCTGCGGAAGCAAATGGCCTATCTGCCTCACCAAACCCCTCAACTATCGCATCAAGATATGACGCACTTTCGCGGGCTGCTGCTTCGGGTGAGTTGTTTCTGTGAATAATGGTTTTATCAGCCCACCACTGGCCGCCTTTGGGTTTTACAGCAAAAGACGGCAACCCCGGCCCCGGCGCAGGGAGTGCAAGCTGTTTTGGCGGCGCGGGAAGCGCTTTCGGCTTGACCGCCAGTTCCGGTTTGGCCCTCGGCGTTACTTTCAGTTTTGGCTTCTCGCCCATGCCTAGCATGCTGCCCAACGCGTCGCGAGCCTCGCGTACCGTGCGCTCGGATGGCAGCACTTGACGCAGTTGATCAACGGCATCCGCGCCGAACTCCGTGATCAGCTTCTTTGCGCTTTGTTGCCAGCTCATCGCGCGCGTCTTGCCCGTCGGGCTGCAAGAGCGCGCTTGCCCCCCCAGTTCATACCACGAACCACAAGACTGCCTACAACATTAGTCGGGGCCTCCTCTACGATTTGTCTCGGTGCATCGCCCAAGGTCTTAGCGGACCCGACAGACTGGACTGCGCCGGTCAACGTCTCATCAGCAAGAGGGATAGCAAGGCGTGCCAACGGGCCGCGTGACGCCAAGTTAGCCGCAACGCGCGGCGCGTAGCGTTCCATAGCCACGGTCACCGGCTCCGCCATGACGCGAGCGACGCGAGGGAGAAGGGCAGCGCCACGCGCAGCGGTAACTCCTGTAGCGACCTGACCGCCCGGCACAAACGCGCCAACAACGCCCGGCGCTAATGCACCAATGAACTCGCCGCCGAGACGCGGGAGCGGGTTCTTGTCGCCCCACTTCTGGTAATCACCCTCGACGTTGTTCTTAGTTGTCCTATACCGGCGCAACAAATCCTCAAAGTTCAAGTTGCGCTGGGCGGCCAACGCACGGAGGGCTGCTTCGATTTCGCCCTCGTTGTTAAACGTCAGCCCCTCAATGACCGAACGGCCCAAGTTACCCCAGTAGGAAGGTTCAGCCATTAGCGATACCTTTGAGCGAGAGCCATTAAGCCGCCACGGTACATGGCCTGCGCGGGCTGTTTAAGTTCCGGAAGCTCGCGCACGCGGCGGCCTGTCGCCAGTTCAACGTACGTGTCAGTCACTGGGTCGTACTCGACCTCACGCCCCTCGTAGATAATGCGCGTCTTTGTCGGCGCAGCCGGTGCCACCTCTGCTTGTGCGGCAGGCGTTGGCATGGCCATCGGCGGTGCGGCCGGTGCTGGTGCGGCCAACTGTGGTGGGATGTAATCCTCGTAACTTGCATTAGCAGGGATTGACGGCATGGCATCTGCGTACATGCGCTCCAAGCGTTCCTGCTCGGTCTCCTGCAATTTGGTGCCGAGCTGCGCTTCAGCGAGGAACAACTGCGGGTACTTGTTGTATAAGCTCGCAAGATCCGAACCAGTGTCTGCGATGCGCTTGCCAATGGGCGAGCCTGTTATCGCATCGAAGGCGCGCTTGCCGGTGCCCGCAACGCGGCCTACTCCGTACGCCAGCTCGCCTGCAAGACGAGGGGACGTTGCGCCCAAAATTGGGACAGTGGCCAATAGCGTCATCGGGTTAATTATTCCGCCCGCAGCCGTCAAAGGCAAACCGCCAGCCGCAACACCGCCCGTAATGCCACGCGCAAACGGTGCTGAAAGCATCTGTCCGGACGTGGCAGGCATTAAAGTGCCGGTAGCGTCGAGTTCGGCAAGGCGTTCGCCTTGCTTCACCCGCATGCCGTAATTGGTAAAGGCGTTGTTGCGCATAATCGACTGGAGCTTGCGCGCCGCCGTATCTACTTTAAGCGGCTTGCCGCGTGCCTGTCCGAGACTGAAAGTGTCTTCAAGTTCGCGAGCCTCGACAGCAACCTTTTCGTAATCGCGCATGATGTCAGCATAAACTGGGTCGTGCTTGACCAGCTCTTGCCGAATAGCGTTGTACGCGGTCTTGGCGATGTTTGCGGCGTCCCGATCAAACGCTCCACCAATCTTTGAGCCGATGTTGTACACGTCCTGCTTGAACTGGTCCATTGCCATCGGTTCAAGTAGTGAAGGATCTTTAGCCGCCTGCTGTGCGTAATGCTCAACGGTATCGTTCATCTGCTCCCACGCAAGGTGATCAGACGGACGCTTAGGCGCGGTAAGCATTGCGTCGTAATTTCGCGGCTTAATCCCCGCCATACGTTGCCGAACGACGTCGATGCTGAGTGGAACAGGGTTCTGTCCAAACTTCTTCATGGCAGTCGAGTACGCAGTTGACGCCGCCTCGCGCAGACCCCTGAGTGCATCACGTGCGGTGTAGACGATGTTCTCCGCACTTTCGCCCGGACTACGCATGCCTTGGGTGAATGCTTCACTGCGCGGTGTTGGTGCGCCAGCGACGCCACGCTCAAAGCCAGCGCCGGTAGCTTCGCGAATAGCGGCACCGCCGGTGTTCGACGGGAAGCCTGCAATGTTGCTCGGCAAGTTTTCAACGCCATCAGTAAAGCCGGGCGCGCGGTTCTTGGCAGTATTATACAGAGAAGGCAGGCCTTCCGTTACAAGGCCCATTCCTGCCGACAGTGGGTCCATAAGCTTACCAGCGGTTGCCAAGCCTTCACCAAACTTACCAATTGCGCCGGGCGCTCGCGCCAGTGCGGATCCGCCACCTGTTACAAAAATAGACATGTCGGCGGCAAGGCCCAACGGGTCTTTAATCAATGTGCGCTTAATCGCGTCCAAGCTGCCGTAACGTTCTTTCATAGCTTCGGCCATAGCCGTTACTGTGGGACCGTCGAACTGGCCCTGACCAAGTTCGGCTGCAAGATCTGTAAAGGATTTAACACTGCCCATGCGCTCGCCGGTCAGTGTGCTAAGGACGACATCCTTTGGCAAAGCGGTTGCGCCTTCAAGGATCTGCACAGCGCTTTCAGGGCTGTTACGAACTGACTGGGCAACGGTGTCAAGGAGGCCTGCGTTCTCGGACGCGGCCTTGTCAACTTCGCGGTAGTCAATGGCAATCGGGGTCGCCCGCTGTTCCGGCTTTTGCTTGAAGAAGTCTTGGTTGTCCAAAAGCGCACGCTGGTAATAGTCGTCGCGCTGCGATGGCGGAACGTGGCCTTCACTGACAGCCCTGTCAGCAAGAAGCTTGGCAAACGCCTCCGCCGTTCCCGTCGGGCTGGTGGAGATCGCGTTCAGGTCAACTTCAGTCTCTGGTGAAAAGCGCCAGCCTTGGATGTCCTGCCCAGCAATTTGCGCACCTTCAGGCACACCTGCGAGGATGTCGGCGGACGGCCCGCCAGCTTCACGCTCTGCGCGAATGCGGTCAACTTCTACCTGCCTATCGTAGGCGTCGATCTTTGGGCCGTAGAGCTTCAACGGATCTGACCCAAGGATTTGGTCGGCGACAATCGGCTTTATGCCCAAGGGCACGAGCTGTTCGTTCAGTCCTGCTGTGCGGGCTTCAAACGCGCCGCGCATATCTTGATACGGAAGCCGATATGTGTCGATGCGGTTACGAAGGAACGCGATGATGCGCTTGCGCGTTTCAGGCGTAAACGTACCTGCATTGTTCCACTGGTTCAAAGCCCACTGTGGAAGGTAATCTTTGGCGACCTGCACGTTGTTGTAGCGCTCGATGTCGCCCTGCATAACCGCGCCGGTAGGATCTTGCACCTTAGCCGCGAGCGTGATGAGGTCTTGATCGCCTTCCGCGCCCAGCGGAACGGACAAGGCTGCGGTAAAATATCGCATGCCCTGACGATACGTCTTGACTTCTTCCAAGCCCTCAAACGTCTTCAACTCGTCACGCGCGTTTTGCGACATGTCGAGGAGCGTTTTAAGTTGCTTGTCTTTCAGCTCGGCTTGGGCTTTCGGCCCCTCGTACTGCGATGTGGCTTCGCCTTTACGGATGTCTTGCGCGGTCCGTTGGTTGCTGAGATAGTCGCCGGTCAAAGCGGCGGCGTCTCTTGCACCTTTCTGCGCGTTAGGGCCGCTCCACTTTGCGCCGGAAAGATCAATACTCTCAGGTCCAGCCATTACATTGTTCCTTTAGCAGGGGTAGTTCCAATCTTCCTGCCTGTAGCAGGGTCGTACACATCTTGCGAGCCGTCTGGGTTGTTAAAACGCAAACTTCCATCCGTGTACTGTGTCAAGGAAAGACCAGACTTTGTAGCAACAACCACTTGCGTCGGCGACGGCGCGTCGGGAGAAACGTATTGCTGAAGGTTTTCCGACCAGTTGCGCGTGGGTGTCCTTGGCTTTAAGAGCGAGGCCGCGCCTGTCGCGTACTTCTCTTCGAGGCTGGCGAGATCCTTAGCCTTCTGAATATCGACGTTCGACATCATCTGGTTCATGTCGTTCTCGTACGTGCGGCGGCTCTGAGCGTAAGGCCCAAGGCCACGGATGCCGCGCTGTACGGCACCAGCAAAGCCACTGTTGTCACCCTCTTGTGGCGCAGACATCATGCCTGTGCCGATAGAGATCAGCAGGTCGTTGATGTCCGGCGCGCGGTAGCGCTTCTGGATGTTCTGCGTGATTGTGTCATACAATGTGCCGATCGACTGGCGTTGGCTTGCTAGGATGTCCTTCAAGGCCGCCATGTCTGGACGCGCGGACAGATCCGAAGCCGCGTCGCCCTCAACGGTCATGCCTTGCTGCTCGACCTGAGCGCGCGCAGCTTCCTCGTCACCGTCGTTCTGATCAATGATCATCTTGAACTGGGCTGGTGTGATCGACGGCATTATGGTCTCCCTCCAGTTGCGCCAGCATAAGTCAAGGCACCCCCAGCAACTGTCCCGAGCATGCTCGAGTTCGGTGATTTGTTCTGTGTGACGGACACAGAGCCGGTCGGCACCGCACCTGATACACCCGCCAGTGTCCGCGTCATTGCGTCGATCTGCGCCTGATCGAAGCCAGCCGCGCGCAGACGTTCTTCTGTCGCCACGTCCCTGTTCTTCTGCTCGAGGAGCTGCTCTTGGTTGCCGATGCCGGTAATTGCATTTGCGCCTGCGAGACCCTGCGTCTGCATCTGGCTCGCGATGGTCGCGAGCTGGCCCGAAGCCAGAAGCTGGTTCGCCGTGTCCTGACCATAAGTGCGCGCGATTTGATCGGCGATGTTGGCAAGCTGGCCAGAAGCAGTCAACCTATTGGCCGTGTCCTGACCGTACATCTGTCCGACTTGACCGGCCAGCGTTGCCATGAGCTGGTTGTTTCCAGTCGCGATGTTGGCGTAAGTGCCACCAACCGTAGCCTGCCGAGCCTTGTCGGCTGCGGAAGCGGCAACGGCACTGTCGTATCCTTGCGAGAGTGCTAACATCTGCTGTTGACCAACGCTTTCCTGAACATCGCGCAAAGCGCGGGCCGTGTCGGTATACATGGCAGACGGAGCGCCACTAGCGCCGGTGCCTGCACGCGTTGGTCCGCCGAGCTGGCCAGCCGTGATGTACTTATTCGTGACGGCTGGCATGAGTTTCTCTTGAAGCGTACGCGCGCCGATCTCACCGTAGCGATTGATGACGTTATTCAAGTACGGGTTCATGTAGTCGTTGACGTCGGAAATTGAAGAACGTCCAGCGTTTGCCAGTGCGCCGTAAGCCGGATCAAAGCCGGACCTGTCCAACGCGGCAGTGATAAACGGTGACGCCGCAGTCAAGGACGAACGACCCTCCACACCTTGTAGGCCCGCCATAGCCGCGTCAAGCGTTGGCTGGCTGGCAGTAACACTAGAGCGACCCGCCGCGTTGTTTACGCCTGCCAGAGCCGAGCCGAGGACTGGCTGGTAGCTGTTTGCGGCCGCCCGCGTCAGGTCGAAGCCTTGGTTCTGCGTCGTGTTAAAACCCGCTACGCGAGTGGCGGGATCGATCGGGACATACGGACGCGAGGAGACATTCGCTTGATTGGCAATAAGATCCTGCGCCGCGTTGCTATACCACGACGGTGTCGCGGATGACGTGTATGTAGTTGAAGTTTTTACACCCATCAGATGCGACCTCCGGCCATGTATTTCTCTGGGCGTTTAGCGTTGTGGCTGATCTTGCCCTTAGCCAGCTTGCGGCCCTTCTGTTTGCGGATCTGTACGCGGAAATCGTCAAGCCGTTTCGCGCCAGCCTTTGAAGACCCGTCGCCGAGCATCGCGACCGTCTCTGCGTCGAAGACGTACTCGCCATCGGAAAGCATTGCGGGGATCTCGTCGCTGCGTCCGGTGCCTGCGCCTTGGACGGCAAAGCTGCGGCCTTCGGACTGGGCTTCACCGCCGACGTCGCCACCACCAGAGTAGCCGAGGTACTTCTTGTCGTACTCGTAGCTGGCCGGAGCGCTGTTGCCCATGCTCGCAAGACGGAAGCCTCCGGTGCGGCCGGTGCCGTTGAACTTGGGCCCGAAGAACTCGTCCTGTGAGGGGAACGACATGTCTTCTTTCTTTTTCATCGCATCGTATGCACCGGCGGCGAGGAGAGCCGCGCCGGTGAGGCCGTACTTGTTAGGCAGCCCCTTGATGCCGAGGAAGTCGCGGTTCATGAACTTGACAGGAGCCGCAGCGGGCGACACGGCGAGCGATGTTGGGTCGAGGTCGAGGCCCTCGATGTTGGACAAGTTCGCCCTAAACTCAGGCGACAGTGTCAAACCGTTTTCTGGGGTGACCGAGAAGCCTGCGCTAACCGGCGCGGACGCTGCGGGCGCAGCCGTTGTGGTTGGAGTAGGAGCGCTCGGCATTCCCTTCGCCATCGGGTTGCGCATGTAGTTGCCAAGGCCAACGCTCAAGGCTCCCGAAAGTGGGTCTGCGCCAAGCGCGGCGCTTGCCCCTGCGCCGAGAGCGGCGCTGCCCAGAGCTTGAGCAAGGCGTGGAGCTACGGCTTTGCCGAGGACGGTTGTGCCGAGTTTCGCACCGACGCCACCTGCGCCGCCAGCGCCGAGACCACCCAACGCGCCGCCGAGCAACGCGCCTTTAAGGCCGCCGCCGCCAGTCGCGCCGAGGGCCGCGCCAACGGCTGCGGACGCCAAAGGCCCAACACCGGGGATGAAGTTAAGTGCAAGCGGAACGACCGACTTTAGGATCTTTCCGAACTTGCCGAGAAAGAACTCAGGCATGCCGGTTTCTGGGTTGATTGTGGGCTCGCCATATTCGGCAACCATGGCGGCGAACTCTTCGTCGTTGACGTGAACAAGGCGTCCGTCGCCATTACGGCCAGCGTGCCTGACAGCTAGTGCCTCGTCGTGCAGGCCGCCTTCAGCGTAGCCTACAGGGCCCCCCTCGTACAATTTTACAGGGAAACGGTTCATAGAGTACATTAGCCTTGTCCTTCGAGCATTGGGTAGGCGCGTTCCGCCCACTGTCGCCAATCGTTAAACTGATATGGATCTGGGACAGTGCGCTGCGCAAATGGTGATGCACGTACAAACGCCGTAGCCCACCCTTGCCAATCGCTCTCGTCAGTTAGCTTACCGAAACTCCAAGCATCACCAACAGACAGTGTTACACTATCTGCCCAATCTAGTAAAGACATCCCGCGCGGATTGATCATCCGAAGCTTGTCCCATCGCCCGGCTGGATGTGCGCGAGGATTAGACCCATCTCATAATTGCCGCCAAGCGTGTTACTCTCGAAGCGGAAACGCAGTTCGCGGCGCTGTTCCTTAAAGAAGACAACCTGCTCTTGCGGCGTCTGCGCAGTCTCGGTGATCACCCTCGGTTCGCTGTTAACTTCAGGCGCGCGGGCGTTGATGCGGCCGTGTACCTCAACCGTCATGTCGCCGCTCTGCACGAAGTCAGGCTCTAACATCAGCACCTGCGTGGCGCGGTTTGTCTGGCTCTGCGCCGGTAGCGAAATGTCGCCGGTCTCGAAGAAGGACTGTATTGGGTTGACGGTCAGACCGTCAATCTCGTCCGTGCCGACCTCGTGAACCCAGAAGCGGTATTGCGGATTTCCACTTTCCTCCGTGATGCGGGTGTCTCCCGCTTCCGTGACGCGGACGCCTGAGTTTAATAAATCATGCGCGGTGTATGAGGGGGTGATGAAATCCAAGTCAAGTGACGGGGCGATGCTTTGGTCCCCGTAATACTGCTCAGTAACACGCGTATCGATAGGCAGAAACGTCGGCAGCACGCCAGTCATGAGGGGCTTACGGAACACGGCAGGAAAAAGGCCCGCGCTGCGCCCGCCATTAGGCAGCGGCGTGTCGTACCACGAGTTTTCGCGCACGTTGTAAACGATAGCGTGGTTTGGTTCGAGGCTGTCGCCAAACGGGAAGCACCACCATATCTCACCGAAACGCGGAACCTTCATCGCAAATACCTTTTGGCGCTGCGAGTAATTCAGATTGTCGAAGAAGAAGTTCTGGTTCATGTTGTTCTCGACCTCGCGCACGACGCCGTTGAACATCAGGAAGCGGTCGGTGCCGATCCAATAGAAGACGCCATCATATTCGATGACAGACTGCGCGGACAGGATCGACGACTGCGCGCTGATCGTGTCGAATTGGAAAGCCGAAGTGGCGTCGCCACTGTAGGACATGCGCAGAAGGCTGTCAGCCGACCAGAGAAGGCCAGAGGGGCTGTTGCCGGGTCCGCCGCGCAAAGGCATGCCGCGCACGATCTTTTGGCCTGTAACGTACGCGCTGCCCGCGCCGGTGCCAAGGTAGTCGGTTGGGTCGCCCGGCGTGGACCACATGACAAAGCCGTCATTGCCAAAGATTACAGTGTAGGGGTGGAGCGCCACGACACCGCCGGTGGCGCTGTAGATGGCAGGGAAGTTGGTGATCTCGGTCAGTGCGCCGGTCCCGAAGGCGTCGCCGTAGAATACTTGGCCGCCCTCGCTGTTGCAGATGCAGTTCAGGTTCGGAGCCACTTGTGCGATGATCTGGAGACCTGCGCCGCCAGCCGTGTCCACGTCAAACTGCCAAAGGTTTGCGGCGTTCTCGACCAGCGTGCTTGGCGTGCGGTAATTGATGGTGCTTGTGTTGTAGCTGCCGTCGATGAAGAACTGCTCGACAAGGTTGGCAGATCCGGCGTGTACGTATGTCAACAGGTCGAGCGTGTACTCGTGCAGCGTCCGAGCAACACCCACAAGATACTTGTTGATCGAACGGTATCCGCCCATCTTACGCGGCAACCCGCGCTGGAAACGAACCCACTGGCCGTCAACGTACTGGTCGCCCTCAAGACGCGTGCCGTCCCGTTTAATGCCGGGCAAGGACTGGATGCGTATGATCTGTTCGGGCATCAGCTATCCCTATGTCAAGACCGTTGGTATGCGCACGCCATTGGTTGTACCAAATAGCGTAGGAGCGGGACTAACCGAAATCGTAAATGATGTTTCGTTATATGTTGAGTTATAACTTCCAGCGCCAAAGCTTCCGACTAGTGTACCGTTGACGGTCAGCGTATTCACGAACCCAGCAGGTGAGGTTTGGTTGCCATCAAAGTACACAATATATTGAATTGCCTGACCGGAGACGTTTATACCAAAAGAGTGAATAGCCTTGATTGTGACATTTTTAAATTTGCCGTTATCAATGTCGCCAAAATCGGCAAGCGCACCGCCACCAGTCGAGTTATTATATCCATAGTAATAAAATGTAAGACCACCAGAGACATCGGTAGTTTGTCCCACAATGACAACCGTCCCAGAAGACGCGCCAAGCAGTGCCATCTGGATACCGCTCATTAGCTTACTCCCGAGCCAGAGATGATTGCCTCGGTTGCACTGTTAAACCAGACGGTAGCCATACCATACCGCGCCAGTGTACGGTTGCCTGTGGTGGTTGTTCCAGCAAGACGTAACGTTGCGACCGACGCCGTAATTGTGATTGATCCTGCACCTGCGTTATAAATTGAGACCGCATCGCCAGCAGCAAAGGTTGAGTTAGGGATTGCAATATCAGCAGTAACTACGATGCACTTACCTACATCTCCTACGACAGCAGTGGTAGTGGTCGTGGAGCGCGGGATATTCCGGTAGCCAATGACTACACCGTTGATGGTTGTACCCGTAGGGATAGATGTAAGTGCAGTCAGAGAGGTAATATCACCATTTGCACCCGAAGCCGCCGCACCAATTTCCCCAAGGGTCCACGCTACGTTAGCCGATCCATTAAACGTCTTACCAGTAGCACCGATGGTAAAGGTGCGTGCTGTGGTTAAGGTAGCCGCACTTCCAGAGGTAGCCGCACTTCCAGTTGTGTTTTGGTTGAGCGTGGGGAACGTGCAGTTTGTAAGTGTGCCGGACGAAGGCGTACCAAGTGCGCCGCCCGGAGCAACATAATCCGTACCAGCGGTAGCCGCCGATATTGCGGTGCCGTTACCTTTCAGGACACCTGTTATGGATGTCCTAAGCGTTATGGCAGGGGTTGAAGTAGCTGTCACCGTACCGGCAAACCCGTTAGCAGAAACAACAGAGACCGCAGTTACAGTACCCGAGCCAGTGCCTACGGCTGCACCGTTAACAAAGAGGCCCGTTGCGTTGATCGTACCTGCGCCCTGTGCGCCAAGGGTAGGTGAGCCGATCTGTAAGCCACTTGCTGGGTTCATCACGGTGATGTCGGTGTTAGTGCCTGAAGCCGCCGCGCCGATTGTGGTGCGAACAGTCCCGCCTGCGGTTGCCGTGACGATAGGATCTGCAAAAGGTGTGATGCCGATACCAAGACGCGCATCGGACTGCGTGGTGCCGCCGGTCCCGCCTTGCGCTACAACGATAGGCGTAGTGAGTGCCGTCGGATCTGACGCAAGGACCATGTTGACGCCATCGCAGTAATAGATGCCCTTCGCATTCCGATTGACCTGCGTTGGCGCTCCGCCACTCGTCTGAACGTAAAGCCGGAACGAGCCACCAGTAGTGGCGTTGGTAATCCAGTATTGCTGGATTGTGGACGGGACTACAATATAACAGTCCGCTGTCATTGGCGTGCTACTAGTAAACTTATACGCGATGCGGTTGAGCTGCGAGCCTGAGAGTGTGAGCGTAGTGGTGCCAACGGGAATATCAAGGACCGTGTAATCAAACGCAAACACGGCCTCTTTGCCGAGGCCGATTGTGTACCACGTCGCGCCATCCGTAATTATTGTGGCGCTGTCGTTTGGGCTAAGAACTAAGGTCGATGCGCCGTTGATTGTTTCCGAGCCTGCGGGGTCTATTGTTAAGTCGCCGCCGCCCTCATTGCGCACAAAGATAAAAAAGTTGTTTCCAGCAGACGCGGCGGTCAACAGGTTCAACGTACCAGCCCCAGTAGCGGTCCAAACAAACGCCGAAGCGCGGTTTGACGTAGCAACCGTGGTGCCTGTTGTGGAGAACGTACTGACCGGCAAAGACTGTGAAAGCGTCGAGCCTGTGACTGTCAAGCCGAAGCCAGCCAACGCGGATGGCTGCACGGTGGCCGTCGAAGCGCCATAGCGGAATACGCGCCACGTACCGGCTGCCGTCGTGGTGGCGGCCAGATAGACCTGCCACTGCGTTCCTGCGGTGACGGTGGCCAGCGTGTTGCCCGCGTAGTCCTTGACGAAGAAGCTGTATGTGACGTCGGTGTTGTTGAAAAGGATTGTCTGGCCAGCGCCGGTAAGCGTAGCGTCAGGCAGGACGACGCTAAAACCAGAGGCCGATGGATCGACGTCGATGATGCGTGCGGCCGGAGCCTCTGTGCCCGAGCTTTCGAGTGGCCATTCCAGAGGCGTGTCCACGGACAATGTAATTGATAGATACGACACATCCGATGGGTAAATCGTGTTGCCGCCAAAGACGTTAGTATAGGTCAATTATGCCTCCTTGCGGACTGATGCGCGGTCGAGGATCTTCGCAAGATCTTCGCCGTTTAACATTGCGGCAGCGCGGTCGTAGTATTGCTGCCACGTTCCGATGCGTTCGTCGTTCTTCAAAAATGGAGTAGCCTCAAGCAACGCGCCGTACAGCAGGAGCTGCGGTGCGTACTCTGTCAGCCAGTTGGTTTGGATGGTGTCGTCGAGCAACGGTGGCAGCTCGTAATACAGCACCTCAAATGGGTACGCCTGATCTGGCGTAGGGGCGATGAGCCAGTGCGTGTAGTCGTAATCGCTATAGAAAAGCGGCGTGGACGTCAGGCTCTCGTTCGGCCAGTACGAGCGCAGATACTCGTATACGCGCGTGAAAAGCATTGTGCGGTTCGCGTTGCTCGTGCCGGTGCCAATGTTGATTGACACAGTGTCGCGCCAGCGGTCAGGCTTTGCGTAAACAGATTGACCCGGCACCATCGTGTCCGAAACTACAGCAATGAAACCCTGCACTTTTAGTTCGCGGGCGATGCGGCGCTCGGCAAGATTAATCAGACGCGGGATCTGCTCGTAGACAATGGGGTCGGACGCGTAGTTAGAGCCGCGCTCAAGGTAGCGCTGCACGTCCTGCTTCAACGTCTCGAATGTCATTGTCGTGGCCATAACGCGCCCCTATATCAGTTTTTTACGTTTTGCGCACCAGAAAACCCGTATTCATCATACGGCATCCAGCATCTCAGGGCAAGCGTACACACGCATCCCCTGCCCGAACTTTCTATGGTACGTGATTGAACACACCTCCCTGTCCGAGAACCACGCGCCGCGAGAGGCGTATGCGTCCCGTGCGGCCAGCGTCGGGTGCTGGAAAACCGTGAGGCCTGCTTGGCTCTCCTCCTTGGTGTGGTGGTAATTACCTGTGTGGCAGTAGCGTTTCTTCGTGCGCCCCCAAATCTCTGCAAACATTGCTGGGATGACTTCGCGCATTGCGCCAAACTTCTTCAAGTGCGAGTGATGAAAGGTCAGCATGACTTCGCCGAACTCATAGGCGTAATACGGCAACGCGCTGTCATCAACGGTGATGCGCGGCTCGTTCTCGTACAGCGCCTTGAACATCGTGCGCAGCCAGACGGACGAGGCCATGTCGTGATTGCCTTCAGCCAAGATAACGTGGACGGTCTTGTGCTTGGCCAGCAACATGTTGATGATGCGGCGCAGCACACGCACGGCGACTTCGACCATCTTGGTGAAGCGGCCATCGGCGTCGAGGACGTGCCCACTGGTCGGTGTTACCGCAGACAGGCCGTCGTAGTGCAGGAGGTCGCCGAGCTGGTTCAGCACGGCTGTCTCGCTGTCCGGTGAGGACTTGATGATTTGCTCGAAGCAGCCGACGATAACCGCCTCCGCAATCGTCAAGTCCCAGTCGGCCCCACCCTCGCGGTGCCATGCGAGCATGCCGATATGCGCATCGGTCAGCGTGTACATCGTCAGCAGGTCGGCGTTGAACTGCTCTGGCGCGACGATTGGATCGAGGCGCGGTAGCGTGGTTGCCATCGCGTCAACGGCGGCCTTGAACAGCTCTTGCTGCCGCTGCGCGTCCGCAGACGCCTTGACCCACTGCCCTGTGGCCTCACCATCCTTGTTGTAGTAGGTGGACACGCCCTTGGCGATGAAGCCGTCGGGCACTGGCCGCGTAAAGGCAAATTCAGGAGCGTAGCCCATCTTCGCGGCCTTGCGCTTCACGTTGCCGTATATTTCCGACGCGCTGCCCTTGTGCAAACCTAGCGCGATGTCAGCGTTCTTTGCGCCACCGTGAAAAGTTATCGCGTCAAGAATTTCTCTCTGCCGGTGCGTGCAATACGGGTAGAGCTTCTCGTCTACTCTTAGAGCTTTCATCAGTATGTGCCTTTCGGGCAATCCTGCTCACACAAGCAAACAAAGACGCCGTTGTGCAGCTCTACTTCCGCTACGGTTTCGGGCGTATCTTGCTTCGCGTCATAGGATATGGGTTTTGCGATTGCGCAGTAACTATTTACGGGAACGGTCGAAACGGTCGCGCAGCCGCTCAGTGCGCTCAGGATCAGGGATGCTGACAGCAGCCTCGCCCAACTCGATTTGCCTGTTGATGGCATCGTTCATTTCCTTAATGGTTTCCTGACGGCCCTGCCGCTTCCAACGATACTCACCCCAAGCCCCTAAGAGCTTGTTGAGGATACCCAGCAAGGCCGTCAAGAGTTTCATTATTCTGCTTTTGGCTTTTCAGACAGGAACATGGCAACTACGCCAGCCAACGCGGCGACTGCCGTGTAGATGGTGCTCCACTCTTCGCCGGACAGGCCTAACGCCAGTGCGATGCCAGAGAAGCCTGCGTATGTGCTAGGCTCTTTCAAACGGTTCACTAAAAAAGATACGATCTTCATGTTACTTCTCCTTCGGATAAAACGCCCAAGGCAGCTCCCAATGTGGGCCATCCTTGAACGTGCGCCAATCACCACCCCACTGGAGCGGTAATCTTTCTGTTGCCGCAGCAGCCTTCACAATTTTGGCCAATCGATTATACAGAGGCCAGTCCCACGACACTTCGCCGCCAAGCATTGGTGCGAGATCAACTGCGTGGCCTGTGATATGCCGCGAGTTCATTGTCTTCGTGGCCTTCTGCGCAAAGAGCTGCTTCTGCCGCTCAATCGTGCGCAAGCCTTCCAAGACGGTAAAGTCAAGGTCGGATATTGAGGCGGCGGTCTTGACGATGCGCACAAGGTCAGGGTGGACGCCCTCAAGGCGTGCTAACGATCGTGTTCCGAGTGTAATGCTCATGTCAGTTCATCTTCAAAATAATGCCGATAAGCAGCATGATGATTGCGCCAGCGACGGTTATACTAACATTTTCAAGTCGCTTAATACGCATAATGGTTTCTGTCCAGCGTTCAGCGCAGACGGCTTCGTGCATGGATAGGCGAAGATTTAAATCATCATCATTCATCGTAGGTTCCGTAGCTTGTAGATGGTGGAGAGATACGTACCGGTGACAACATCAACCAGATTAGCCACGGCGCGATTGCCACGGCAAATAGCTTCGTGGTTCTTTTCAACCCAGTCTGCGTCGGTCTCGAGAAGCGCAAGGATGTCGCCCTTAGACGTCTCTGGCGCAGGAATGTTGCCGATCAGCTCGAACGCGCCCTGATAGGCTTCTACGAGGTCGTCGATGGCCTCGATCACTTCGTTATAAAAAGTGCCCAGTGCCTGATGTTTTGCGAAACTGCCGGTGCCGGTAGCGCGCCAATGCTCAAAGTGGGCAACGTTGCGAGCGTAGAACACGCGACTAATGAGTTGTTCGATCATATTGCGGTCCTTTATGCCGAAGTAATCGTCTGCCACGCAGATCCAGTATAGACGCAAAGCTTCCCAAGGGTAGTGTCAAAAACAACCGCGCCCGTAGCGCCTGTCATTGCGTTCTTCTGTGTTGTGGTCATATTTGGGAAGCGGACACCCTTCGTCGTCGATTGGACGTCGAGGATGGTTCCGGCGGCCGGTGACGAAGTCCCTATGCCGATGTTGCTGCCGTCGTCGTAAATGACCGAGGCCGTTACCGCCGATGTGCCAAGACCACGTACAAGATAGCCAGAGGTCAGCGTAGCCACGCCGGTGCCGCCCTGCGCGACAGTAAGCGTGCCCGAGATGTCGGCTACAGGAACCGTTGCTGCCGCCGTCATGGCCGTCGTGCCGGTCCCCTTGACGTATCCAGTCAGCGTGACCGCGCCCGTGCCGCCGCTGGCCACCGGAAGTGTGCCGCTCACGTGCGTTGTCAAACCGATTTTACCCCACGCCGGAACCACGCTAACACCGCCGGAGAGGAGCGCGTTACCCGTGGCAACATCGGCCAACTTGGACAGCGCGGTAGTCGTTGAGGCGTACAGAATATCGCCAACGGCGTAGACCGACTGGCCCGTGCCCCCAGCCGTCACTGGAAGGATGTTGGCCGCGTCTGTAGAGAACGCAGCGGCGATGGCGCTCGCAGCCACCTTCTTGCTGGCGGTGCTTTGCACCACTTCAAAAACTTCGGTGCCTGTTAATGGGACACTGGCGGCGGGGAGGGCCGAGATTTTTACGTCAACCATTTAAATTAATCCTTTTTTAAAGAAACAGCACCGGCGGCGGGAGACATCGCGCCGCCAGCACTGCCACGCCTCAAGGGGAGCCACCTTGGGTGTTCACGGAGCAAGAAAACTGTTTGGTCGCAATATCTGTATTCAATCATACCACAATCCTCAGTTCGCCTGTGGTGGTCTTATAAATCTGACCCACAACAAGACCACCTGCCAGCGCTGCTGCATTATTGGCGTAGGTCGCAAGATTTTTGGCTTCTAGCGTTCCGGATGCGCGTGCAGCAAAAGCATTAGCTCGATTGCTTGTGGTCGTTCCAACACCGACCTGAAATATAACAGGGTCTGCCTGTGTTGTAGTATATGTAGAAAACTTGCCGACCGCAGCACCGTAATCATCAGACACAGTGTGGCCACGCCCAGCCGCAAAACTGTAAGACGCTGCAAGGTTGTTCTGGAAGCCAAACAATGCGCCAAAGTCGCCCGCATCGCCAAGATAGAGTTCGCGGCCATAGGCAAACGAGTAGTTACATAGGTTAGAAGTGGCAACAACATAGCCACCCGTAAACGTGTAGTTGCCATCAGGATAGCAGGCATAGCCCCAAGCAAAACTATTGGCCGCACCCACCGCATTGATTGCTGCGCCATACTTAACCACAACATTGTCCGTGCCGGAAGCAGGGGCCACTACAAATGTAATCGTTTTGCGACCATCGCTGGCCGTGCTAACTGAATAATCGGTCGGGCTGGTCTTGACTACGCCGCCAACAGTCACTTCAGAAA
>Ga0209191_1000157_pt1 | contig 55712 bp, 61 predicted proteins | sample S_130626_EF_Meta_FD_187320 | JGI IMG/M metagenome (GOLD analysis project Ga0209191, IMG submission 187320) | Freshwater microbial communities from Lake Simoncouche, Canada to study carbon cycling - S_130626_EF_MetaG (SPAdes) (version 2) | ecosystem: Environmental > Aquatic > Freshwater > Lake ...
CCCTTTCCTCTACCCCCACCCCCCTCCCATCCATTACCGATACCACACCATTCACGAACACGTGGGTGCTGTGGTACTTTGATCCCCGCAACAAAGACTGGAGCCTCACAAACTACAAGAAAATCGCAGATCTCTCGACCCCGCAGCAACTCTGGACGATCATCGCCGCTATCCCCCGTGAAGCCTGGGAATGCGGTTACTTCTTCTTCATGCGTAAGGGATTTCGTCCGATCTGGGAGGTTCCCGAGAACGAGCAGGGCGGTTCGTGGAGCAAGAAGATTCCCACGTGCGATCTCTACGATATCGCCATCGATCTCGTGGTGCACTCTGTTGTCTCCGCCGACCACATCATGAATTCAAAGCATGAAGCGTACGTTGGCTTCTCCACATCTCCCAAGGGCGAGTTCAATATCGTCAAACTGTGGACCAACACCACTGCGGTAAGCAGTGCTAAGACCTACCTGAACTCCAACATGAAGATGACGATCACCGAAGATGTCGTCTTCACGGCACACAAATCTCGCCGCTAGATATAATACGAAATGGCTACGGTTCCACGCCGCGGTAATTTTACACGGCGGAAACGTCGTTTTTCCTATGTGGGAAAGTATGAACCTTCGGCTCGGCCTGTGACGCCTGGGGACGAGACGGAGGATTATTCAAGTGCAGAAGAAGTGGATATTGATGATGTAGATCATCCCAAGGTTCTCTTAGAGGCCCGGCAAGAAGAGGAGAATCGGGCAATTGCCGAAAAGGCAGCGAGGAAATCGTTGGAGGATGAGGCAAAGCAGAAGACAACCAGGGCACGTGTCCTCACGGTTGCACGTGCAGTCGCAAATGCTATAAGCCCAGGAAAGAAGGTAACTATCAAATTGAAGCGTCGCGGAGAATCAGGAGGAGGAAGCCGTGGGCCGAAGAAGCACACCAAAAAACATGTAAAGGCTCACGGCAAGCACAAACAAAATAAACATACAAAACGCCAACCAAAACGCCGAGATTAGGCGGGGGTTTTGATGATTCTGCGGAATAAGGTGGGCAATTTCAACGTAGGAATGCTCGTCGGTCATACATATCTACCGCTTTCGGCTGCGTAGGTGCCTTAAACTTCTGAAGAAGCTGGATTGCTTCCTGTCGCTTACTACCTGGAATCTTGTAATCTTCATCATTGACTCGCTCCCATAGCGTGGTCCTACCATACATCGTTTCAAACGGATGATCTGCAGGGGATTTTACTCCCATCTCCTGCAGAGTGTTCAGAATACCGTACAGCTTACCCCCGTCATCCGTCATCACACAGAACCAGGCATCATTGAGTAGAACAGACGGGTCATAGGTCGGCTTGCGTTCCTTGCCCACATGTCCATACAGGGACGTAGACGCCTGATCCTGTCCAAGAAGACAGAAATCAGTCGCCATACTTTCCAACCCCATAACATTGCCTACAGAGTCATAATCGTAGTTCGACACTTCAGGAGCTTCCTCTGCCGACTTACGGGCCATCATACGCTGCCCGCCCTCAAAGGAACGCTCCATATACGGCGGAGGCTGATGAGGCTTGCTCGGATCCATTGTTCTCTTGAACCCACCTTCTTTTAAGTTCTTTTTCCTTCCTTACTTGGAGATCACTGATATAAAATCAGACGGTTTCAGTTTTGCCTTCGTTGTCTGGACAGCAATTCCCAATAAAGCAGGCGTTGCTACATTTTTCAGGAGAGCAGATGCTGCCGTGGCCGCATAGGAAAGCGAGTACCCTCCTAGAACATCATTAGCATTCTTAGCCCTTTTCACCATACCCTTTGCGTATTCTGAAGCCACAAAGATCATCGCCATACGTGTATCAAAGGGTGTATCAACATTGAGAACAACACCTTTTGGTAGGAGAGCAACAAGCTCTTTGTTCTTGTTGAAATCGTTGATGAGTTCAGGAGTGGGCGTTCCGTAAACAAATTCAAAGAGGTGTCCAATGGGACCTCCTTGTCCGCTCTTGACCAGATTATCAATCCCGCTAGTCGCCTGGGTATACAGCTCATGTTGCTTAGCTGCTAGTTCCGCAAGCTTGGAAGCGTCGTAATCATAATGTTTATCAAGAATACTTTTGACCTGGGCGATAACTGTTGCCCAACTCGGATAATTGCCCTTCATGTTCGTGAACTCTTCTCTCCGTCGGTTCTGGCCGTAGAGAACAGTAAGCAGGATAAGGATGGAGACTCCTATCAGGATATATCCCCACTTCATTATTATTCGTATTATTTTTTAAGCAGAGGAATTGGAACAGGGCATCAGACACAACTTGATCTCACCCAGGTTCGCAATGACGTACTTGATCATCATGAACCAATCGTTCTTCATGTAGAGCTCCAGATTGTTGGACAGGTTCGTGCACTTGGTGAATAGGACAAGATGAGGTAGGGAAAACGACCCCGAAATAATGGCGTTCGTCTCCTCCTTCTTGATAGAAAACTCTGAGTCGGAATCTCCCAGAACTGTTTCACGATTAGCGAACTGTCCCTTGCAGGAGAGAACTAGGGTAGATCCTACGCTCTTGATATCCACTGTCTTCGCCATCAGGAGAGTCATATCGCGGCACTTCTTCTGGAAATCAATAGACGGCATCGTAATGCGTGCCGAAAATTCCGTAGACGGCATCTCAATGTTCGGCTCATCGCGATCTAGGAGCGACAGGGAGTAGCGAGTCACCTCCTTCTTGTCTCCGTTCTCCAGCAGAATACGCAGGTGGTTGTGATCACCCTTCTCAATGTAGAACGTCAGCGTATCATCATTGGTCGCCGTCTTCACAATACGATAGAGATGGTCGGTATTGAGACCAATAACCGTCTGGGTTGAGCAGTGATACTTCTCAAATCGCGAAGCCTCTAGACGCATATGGACAAGGACCGTGCGGGTATTGTCCATGGCGGCCATCTTGATCCCATCCTTGTCGAAGGTGAAGTTCATCTCGACTAGGATGCATTTGAGAGCCTCCACGAGAGTACGAATGGCTCCTGTCTGAACAGTCTTCGCCTCCACAAGGTACTCGCTCATTTTTATTAGTTCAGGGCGACTTGCTTAAATCAAACTGAACACATATCCCAACATGTACCCACACATAAATTCCATAATGTCCACAAAAACATTGATTTCTCCCACATCAAGAAACTGGTAAAAGATGAAGAGCGGTACGAGCATCTTAAACTTAATAGCCAGCACCCCGAACGCAAGGTGCCAGAACGAGTTCCAGTTATCGGTAAACAATCTACGGGGAGAACAGAGAAGTGTCGTGGATTTATCTGTGGCCCCTAGTGTTCTTAATGGTACTGGGTATCCTTTTGGTCGTGACTGTTTTGATGGGAGTGAATCTTGTACTTGGACTTTTGGTTGTCTCCCTATACGGTCTATGCCCGAAAGAGGTTCTGTTTGAAAGTGTGGCATCACAAGTACGAAACGAATCTGTGGAGGAGAACCTTCGGGCAACATTTCCAATGGTGGATTGCCCGGCAGATCTTCCGCCGACATGTATCTTTATTTGGAATCCACACGGATTAATCTCCCTTTCGTCCGCCCTGTACAATTCCCTACGTGTATGCCGCCATCCGAACTACAAGCCGAATCACGTTGTCTCCCTACCCTTTTATCATTACATTCCGCTTGTTGGCGATATTGGACGATACGTTGGAGCCATTCCGTCAGACTACGGAACGATCAAGAAAACTCTTCTGAAGAATGAGTCGGTGTCGGTGATGCTGGGAGGTGTACGGGAAATGAACTTGGCGGATCCACGCAAGATGGTGCTCTACATCAAGAAACGTTCGGGAATCTTCAAAATTGCCGCTGAAACGGGGACTCCACTGGTTCCAGTCATCACGTACGGGGAGAACGAACTGTTTCCCCGTTCGGATAATTGGATGATTGAACAAATGAACGTGTGGCTACACTCCTCATTTGGACTATCGATTCCTGCCCCCAGCTGGATGTCCCTCTTACACTGGTTTGAACTGTCGTACCGACCACTCAAACCAATACCTACCTATGTTGGTCAGCCTGTAATAGATAAAGATCCAGATGTACTAAAAGAAAAATATATTGTGGCGGTCCAGACACTATTTTCAACTACCTCGCCCCCCGATTATAGCTTAGAGATTATTTAGGCAACAACCTCCTCCTCCTCATCGGCACCACCCTTCTTGCCCTTCTTCGCCTTGCCGTGCTTGACCTTGACGGGCTTACCGTTCTTGATTGTCCAGCGGTGGCCCGTCTTCTTCTCCCACTTCTTCAGGGTACCCTTGCTCTTGGCCGCCGCCGACTTGCGGGCAGACACGATCTTACCGTACTTATTGTACTTGAGGTGCTTCTTGGTGAGGCCACCCTTCGTGTGGTGGGCTGTGCCGTGCATGACCTGAGCACGGGATCCAACCGCACGGTGGGCACCTCCAACTGTGAGTCCATCTGTAGAGTCCATGTTTATTAGTACGGTCTATAATTTTCTATCACACCTTCAGATTAGCCGCAACATCGCCATCCGACAAAATCGTTTCCGTTGGAAGTTCAAGATAGAGAATACTGCTGAAAAAGGGAGACATACGATTCTCAAATACTACACTCCTGATCTTATCATTGCTCACCAGTGTTGAGACCAGTCGTGATTCTAGAGCATCGCGTTCCAGGGTAGGACGAACCTGCTTGACCTGTACTTTGCACGATGCCCCATCCCAGACACACAGTCCCGAACAGTCGGATTTGTCGGCACCCGTACACGAATGCCGCATCTTACTATAGAATGTTGGAGGCGTATCAGCCTCACTGAACGAAAGAGTATCATCAAACCACTTTTTTACGAGAGGTCGTAGTTCCTTAATATCAGGAGACGACTGGGACAGAATTCGTCGGAGTTCCGCATAATCTTCACCTTGCATATCATGCGTCAACTGGTAAAGGAGAAACTCAAAGATTTCGGCTTCGTACGTGACTGAACGAGAGGTCTTCACTGCTTCGGGATCGGGTTTTCCGTAGACAAGAACATCTTCTCCGAGCTCGCGAGAAGTCTCGGTGATTTCGGTGGGATCTCCATCCAGAACTTCGTCAGTGAGAACTGGGATACGCAGTCCCGAGCGAGTCACTAGTTCCGTCACTACATGTTTTGCATTTCCAGCATCGTGGGCATATTCGTACCCTGGATGAACGTCTGCCGCCTGTTTGAGAAACGCCAGCATCTCGGGTTTGGGAGGATAGTCTGACTGAGCGATCTCCGAGTATCCGGCAACTCTCTGTTCCAGGAACGTGGGGATCTGGGATGTGGGACGAAATGGGAGTAGAATCGTTTTCGGGAAGAACAGGGCTTGGGCACGGCTGTACGGATCCAGAACTACCTTGAATTCGGGAATCCGGTCTTTCAGAGACGGGATTTTTCCGATGAAGGCAATTGCCTTATCAATGGTGGGAATATCACGGACACACGATTGTATCCGGAGTGTTTCTAGTTTGGGAACCAGCTCCTTGGGGAATAAGTTGATGTACAGATTGCCGTTAAATACTGGAAAAGCTGATGTTCGTGAGACATGGGCTACATAATCAATGCTGGACAAATCTGAGGAGTCCACAAGAACTAGAACTGCCTTATTGGTACGCCGAACCGCCCCAATATTCATAAAGCAGGCCGAATGAATGTCGTCTCCTTTCACGAAGAGTGTATACACCATACAGTTCAGAGTCAGAGCTACATATTCCAGTTCTTCTAGAGGACTCAGAGCCTTTTCGTCATACGCCTGGCTAATGGAGACTACACGGGCCGACAATTTATCGTCCACAGAGTCCAGATCGGCTTTGGACCATGAGCGGAAAAATGAGCACCGTTTCGTGACTTCAGGAGCCATCAACGGCGATGGAATCGGAGTTGTGACTCCAAGAATCTTTCCCAATGTTGTCGCAGCATGGCCTACGCCGGCACGGAAATATCCCGATTGTCCTGACTGAATACGGTTCATCGCTTCAACAGTAGCCTTGTACTCCAGGGGTAGACCAAGAGCCCGTCCAATCGCTTTCGGGATGTAGGCAATACGCAGCTCTTCCAGCCGCGTCTTTGTTTCACCTAGAACGTAGTACGGTTCTGGTTCCTTCGTAGACGCATCAGGCTGGGAATAGGAGATCTTCGTGGTCTGGGCAGTGGTGTAACAGCACGGGATCTGTTTGCCTGACTTCTTAGCCTTGTATTTGATATAGCCTGGGTACACTGATGACGCATCACGCTTTATCACTGAGTACTCTAGGACATCCTGAGTCTTCTCCTCGGCCTTGACGGAGGACCGGACCTTTCCATCGCAGATTGGGCACTTGGTACCGTCCACCAACTGAGACTCTTTCAAGGGAATACGGTCTACAGTGCACCAGTACTCGGGGCAGATCACAACTCCGTCAGGTTCCTTCACATTCAGGACTGCAGCCGATCCAGAAAGACGAGGATCGTAGGCTGAAAGTTCATCCGACTCAAATTTTGCGAGCTCGGATTCTTTCAGAATAATCGGTTGACGGGGCTTGTCGCATTTGTTGTACATATCGGATTCCGACGGATCGTATGTCTCTGGATCAAATTCACGAAGCTGACGCAGAAAGTAGTCAGCCAGAGATGTACGAGTCCCCTTCAGCTTGACTTTCTTCGCGGCCTTCTTCTCAGGTTTTGGCTCCTCTTTCTTCTCCGCTGTGCCGATCCCGGCAATATCGCCAAGAAGCTCGTCCAGGAAACTGTCTTCTTCGGCTGCGGCTGCCGGCGTTTCTTCAGGAATAGCTGCTGATTCAGATTCTACTACTTCCATGCGTTTGGGACATACATCATCCAGCTCTGGGTTGTCGGGACGCATCAGGATATCGCGAAGAACAGTGATGTACCGTACAACACGTTTCATGTCGGGAGCATGGGTGACGGCAACTTTCGTTGACGATAATTTGAAGGTAGGAAAGGCCGCATAATGCCGCTCCCCAATTTCAGGGTTGTCGGTCAAAAGTTGTTTCACGGCTTCTAGCAGTGCTGTACTGTCCGGGATAGAGAGATCCGGAATCTGTTCATGGACTTCTTCAGGGGTAGTGGCCACGTTCTCTCGCAGCATTCCGAGAATACGCGTCTCGTTGTTTGAGAGTCCAATATCCGTATCATCCGTCCTCAGGAACTTGAACACTAGTTTCTCTTTATCGGTGATATCGTAGAGGGAACGGAGACAGTCAAAGCGGCGGAAATCAGCTTCTTTGAGTTCAGTGTCGTAATGTACGACTCCAGACATATCTTGGAGTTCCCACCGTTCATCTTCGTAATCTGCAGGATCCAAGAACGCCGCCAGACCGTCGATGGATACGAGGAACTCTTTGGCTTTCTGCTGCAGCTCCATGTGGGTATCGGCTCCCTCTTCACCACGCGAACAAGAAATTGTGATATCGGTAGAATTCACAGTGATGCGATCGTACGTTCCACGAGCGTTTCCGCGGTAGATAATGAGTGCCGGTTTGTTCTTGGACGGTTTCGTGGCGTTCCACCAGTACGACCAGGTTCGCACATCCAGGAACGGTTTTTTCTCATCGTTGTCCGTGAAAAACTTGTGCCGAGACTGTTCTTGACGACTAGAGAAAAAGGAGATCACTGGAATCTCGGGGGAGACAGTTGTTCCGTAAAAGATCTGTTCAAACCGGTTGCGAATCGCGTGTCCGAAATCCGTGTTCACTAGCGGAAGTTTCCAGCGAACCTGGTTTATAGATACTTTTGTGGGGTTGGGAACTCGGAGGGTTGAGAGAGCCGATACCAACTCTGTCTGTCGGGCAATAGATTTCTCAACATCGGCAGGGACTTTGGCGGGAGAAATGGGGCGGAGACGGGGGTAGTACAGAAGTTCCAGTTGCGGGACCAGAGGAGTCTGAGGAATCACCACGAACTGGACAATTTCGTTGGGATGAAGAGTTTTAAATAAGGCACGCACGTCAACGGTCACCCGGGCAGATGGAGGCAGGTGTTCAGGGACATCGGTATTGTTCTGAGGGTAGATCCAAGACCTGTCTTCCGTCACACCCAGAAGTCTTCGCTCACGAAACGGGGCGTCCGAAGTAGAATCAATCGCCATCCATGCGGATTTATCATAGGAGGTCTGATCAAAGACAAACGGAGGATCACGGGCGGAGTTGTAGTATCCTAGGGATTTGCGAACAGGCTTGCCTTCAGGGGACATACGGAGAAAGAGGTTCTCCCATTTGCGAGAATCCTTCGCATAGTAATCGCCCTCAAACTGGCCTTCCACATATATCCGAAGCCGATCAGGATGTACGCCAATCAGGGTTCCAATACGGTTCTGGACAGTTTCTATGGAATCGTCTGTGAAAAATTTGAAGGTCGCAGAGTTCCCCGTTTGGAGATTGAGAACGGTTTGGGAAACCTCCTCGGACATTATTTTATGTGATCAAAATAATGTCGTCCTTTAACGTTGGTCTTGGAAGCTGGAAGAAAGGCGGTCGTGTCGCAGATTCGTCTATGCTCACTCGTAATCAACGTCTTACCGTAGAGTCTGCGACCGTAAAAGATGGAGTCCAGTTTCTGAGGAGTGGAATTGTGAGCGGCGTCTACATCGTTCCAGCCGCGAAGACAATTCAGACAGTTCTTCAGAATACTACACCAGCCGATAGTAGTGCGTTTGGTGGAGAATCCCTTGCACGCAGGAATTTTAGTTCATAAAGAATAAGAAGAAGAACAAGATGCCCACCGTTCAATCGTTTGGCTCATGGAAAACTGGCGGACCTGCAGTATCCTCAGGAATGCTCACCGCCAATCGTCGTAAGCGGGCAGAGTATATGGATTACCTCAATGCTCAGACCAATATCCGTACCCCTGCAACTCCTACCGCCTACGGTCCCGCTGCCTCCTGGCTAGGCCCTGTTCCGTTCGGGTCCACTGCTCTTATAACGCGTATGGCGGGCGGTGCACCGATTCGTAAAACCTTTAATCTCCGCACCGTCCTTGCGAATAGCAACAAGGATCGTGATGTGTTTTGCACCGCATGCAGCGAGTTTACCAACGTTAACACTCGCTAAATTATAGCGGCGAATCCGTGAGCTAGATCATAGAGGACTATCTGTGATCGTCATACCGCAGTACTCCACTGGCGTCCTGCTATAATTGACGGGAGTGTATACTCCGATCTTCGACGCATCTTCCAGAATCCGACGGAAATTTACCCAGAATTCAGGCGTATGTTTTCCCGTCGACAGTTCGGCAGTCATCAGGTGGGCCATTTCGTGCAAGACCACAAACATGACCGTGTTCATATCCACAAACGGATACGAAGGCGGATCGGTCTTGTCGCGGAGACACAGAACTATTTTTTCACCCTTGTTCTCGGAATAGGATGTATCAGGAGACGTCATAGAGTTTTCCATCAGATGGTCGGCATTAAATCGTTCGACCAGAAGTTTTGCTTGAGGATCAGTTTCAAATTCATCCTGTTTGTAGAAGTCCACCACCTTCTCCATATTGGCTTTCAAAGACGCAAGATGTTCAGCCGCCTGTTGTTTCATCGGTAGGTCTTGAACAAGATAAGTGTCCCCATCTTTCTCAGCCTTGACGGTCACTAGGTTTCCAGGTCCACCGTTCGCATATAGGTATAGAAGATACCCTAACATGCCAACTGTGATTGCCGCGATATGCGGTGCAAACTTCATTATTCAATCAGGTCAAATTACTTAAAGCATTCCGTTTACTGAGCCACCTTGCAGCTCGCACCCGCCTCGCCGATCTCCAGCTCGCGGCGGTACAGGTCCGGCTCAATCGTGGAGTTCAGGAAAGGGGACACGGCCGCACGGGGGTTCGGCGGGTCCGAGCGCACGTCTAGGTTGGCGTTACGGAGGGACTGTCCAACAGTGTTGATGCCGTAGTGGTACGAGGGCGAGAGCAGGTTCTGGCCCTTTAGGTCACCGAGGCCAACGGGGTTCGTGGCCGCCCACGACGCACCAAGGCCGCCCTGGGGGAGCAGCTCCTCGGGCGAGAGGACCGACTGAGAGTAGGTCTGCTGGCCTGTCGGGTGCTTGGACTCCTGAGAGAGGGAAGGAGCCGCATCACCGCCCTCAGAATGGGGGTTCACGACTGTAGGGGCAGAGGGGTTGTTGGACAGAGGTCCCTGGGGCTCCAGGCCGCCGACCTCGAGGCCCTCACCGAGGAACTTCGAGCCGCTGTAAGCATTCACAACGGCGACGAGGACAACAATGCCAGCGACCACGGCACCAAGGCGAACCATACTGTTGGAGGATAGTTTCATCGCTAGTTTATATTGTTCAATAGACAAAAAGAATGGATAAAAAGGAGAAGGAGGTCTCGGGGCGTGGCTTCTTCGATAATATCTTTCAGGACATCCTAGAATTTTCCGGGAAGCCCGAAACGCACTCTTACATTGAACACCATGTGATCAAACCTCTCCTTTCACGCATTTTCCACCACCTTTTCCCTTACCTCATCGGCATTCTCCTCCTGTGGCTCCTCATGTTTGCCTGTTTGGCGATTATCCTGCTTCTTCTCATGCGTGGGAGCATTCTCGATAGTGTCGTCATCTTTCGGAAATAGTGCACGAGTGAGATCCTCCTTGTTGAGACCCCAGAACCCCCTGAGACCACGCTCCTTCGCGATCTCACGTAGTTCCATAATCGTCATCTTCTCAATCTTGTACTTCCTGGGAAGCTCGGGGAGACCCAGAAGCTCAACAAGCTTGGACTTGGGCAGAACATAGTATTGCTTAATGCGACGACCCTTCGCCATCTTCTTGAGGGCCATCAGCGACATTGCATTTAGGTCGATGGACGTAGACATTTTGTAGATTAAATGTGGTTTTACCATAACAGAATAGGATGGATCTGGTATCCGTTTTGGTTGTTTTCCTATCGACCGTTCTAGCATTTGGGGCGGCGATCTATGCCTACGGAGTTGCGAACTTGGAAGAAATCAAGGATAATTGGGTACAGTACAGGTGTAACCCCATGTACATGCCGCTCGCCGACCTTGTCGGGTCCGATATCTTCACAAATTTCACAAACTGTACCCTACAAGCTACTCATTCGTACGCGGGTGTTGTTCTGGATCCGGTCTACAAGAATTTTACGATTCTCACAGATACAGTCAATCTCATTATGAACTCCATGAACGATATGCGTGCTGCGATTACCGGTGCCTCCAGCGGATTTCTGTCCATCATTCAGAGCACATTCGCGAAAATCCAGAACACGATGAGCACGTCAGTTCAACTCTTTGGACATATCCGTACGATCATTAGTCGTATGATGGCGACCATGGCCGTAATTATGAACATTGTGAACACGGGTATACAAACTGGTCAAAGTATCCAGAATGGTCCTATAGGAAAAGCCGCCGAGTTCTTCTGTTTCCATCCCGACACCATGATCAAGGTAAAGGGGGATAAGGCAGTGAAGATATCCGAGATAACTCCTGGAACCAAGTTGTACGACGGTCAGACTGTTATGAGTACACTGAAGTTTGTAGGAGGGTGCCCAATGTTTCTGTTAGGCAGTGTTCAGGTTTCGGGAAATCACAAAGTTCTTTATGATATGGAGTGGATTCGGGTAGAACATCATCCAGACGCTATACCTGTTGAGACATCTGAGTTTGTCTACTGCTTGAACACCACATCGCATCGCATTCTGGTGGGTGAGTACATTTTTAAGGACTACGAGGAAACCAGTAATCCCGAAATCTTACGTGAATTCTTTAAGCAGGTTCAGACATCGTATGGAACACACGACATCTCTCATGCGAAGATTGAAACACCCGAGAAGTATTGCTATACCGGTATTCTGCCCACAACACTTGTAAAGACAGAGACGGGCGATATGGTCCCTGCCTCAACCGTGAAGATCGGAGATCGTTTAGCACTGGGAGGAGTTGTAAAAGGAACGATTCGTCATTGCGTATACGGTCAGGCCTCGCACAATATGCGTGCACTGGCTCCAGGGACATGGGTTCTGGATGATGACGGCGTTGTTCCTGCTCTCTACATTGAAAACTATGAGAAACACGACTATGTACAATTTGTGACCGAGAACTGCCGGTATTCGCTTGGAGATATGATCATTTTAGACGATCACGAAGTGGATAATGACGACATTCATAACTGGCGTGATTTGGAGGTGCAAAAAGAGATGATGTAAATATAACATAATGGATGTCCCTGCGATCGCAGCAGCGACAATTGGTCCCCTGCTTATCGTGGGGGTTATTCTGTACACGTATGCCCAGGCAACCCTAGATGATGTGAAAACAGACTGGGTAAAGTATCGGTGTAACCCTATCTATATGCCGTTCGCGGGGGGAATACAGCCAGATGTTACTACCTATGAGAACTTTCAGTTCTGTGTGTCCTCGATGGCTCAGCAGATTTTTAAAACTCTCCTGGATCCGGTCTACATGCTATTTGGAGTTATCAACCGCGTTCTTGGAATGGTTGGCCACGACCTCCGGTATTTCCGTAATTTCATTAGCGGTATCCAGACCTTCATTTCATCGTTCACGGCAGAAACGTTTGCAAAAATTCACAGTTCGTTTGGAGTCCTGGTGTCGCTGATATCTCGTGTCCGAGACATCACGAGTCGCATAATAGGATCGGCAGGATACACCGCCACGATCGCCATCACCTCTGTAAAACTTGTCCAGGCTCTTGTAGAACTCATGAAAACCGTTATTATTGCGATCATCATCATTCTGTTTGCGATTGGACTGATTCTTGTCTTTGTTGCCCCCCAGCTCCTAGGATTCGCAATTTTCCTGGGAACGTTTGTTGGACTTTCATACTGCTTTCACCCCGATACTCCGATCAACCTGAAGGATGGAACAACCACCCTCCTAAAACACGTGAAGGTCGGTGATATTCTAAGTTCAGGAGCCAGAGTGACGGCGACCATGAACTGTCTAGCCAATGGTGTTCCGCTCTATGTCTACGACGGGACCGTAGTGTCCGGAACTCATTTGGTCAAAGAAGATGGTAAGTGGACGTATATTGAGAAGGCGAAGGGATCGGTCCCTTACGAGGGGCCTGAACCACATACCCTCATCTGTCTGAACACTTCTGATCATCAAATCCCGATTGGAAGTACCGTGTACGCCGACTACGAAGAAATTGAGGAAGAGCTCGACTATGAACCCCTAGAGCCCACTGATACTGTATTTACACTGATGGGCAAAGTCCCCCTGGATAAATGCTATCCCGGTCTCCACACCATCGACGGAATGATACGTGCGGTCGTCCGCCTTGAGAATGGAAAGATGCAGGTCTTCATGGGCAATTCTGACGGATATTTCTATATTAACGGAGGAACACGCAGGGTTCGCGACTACCCCGATTCTCATGATCCCACTGAGCTGGCGAAGATTCAGGACAGAGTCCTTGCGGAACTAAATTCGTAATATGTATACAAATGAAGGATAAGACATCAGTTGTCCTTGCCGTTGGTGCGGCCGCCTTCGCTGTTGCTTTACTCGCACGCTACATTCTAGGCGGAAGCCGGGAGGGATTCTGGCAGAATGAGATCGGTGCTCCCACCACGGGCGGTGGAGGTGCTGGTTCCGGTGCCGGAGCATATGACGGAATTGATATTTCTAACTGCAACTCTTGGTCATCGGCGAACGCCCCCACCCCCCTGAAGGGATACGAGGCGGCAGATGATAACCAACTGTTTGATTTCCAGAACTCGGTCTTCAAGCCCGAGTGCTGCCCGTCCAGCATTACCGCGGATACGGGCTGCCTGTGCCTGACGGCTTCGGAGGAGAAGAAGCTGGCGTACCGTGGTGGAAACCGTGCCGAGGCGTAAGTATAAAAACAGTTTACATTGATCCCTGTGTAACAATAAACAACTACCAATGTCAGGATCCTTTGATGTTCAGACGGTTCTCAAAGAATGCTTAGACGATATCCGTAAGGAGTTTCCGTCCCTTGCCGAGACTCTGGACAAGGAGTATGTGGAGATTGATTTCAAGGCGGAAGTTGAGCGATTCAAGATCCTGCTTCAGCCGATCTTTATGCAGATCGTCAAGAAGGACGACAAGATCTTTGCCGAGCCTCAGATGTTTCTGCGAGGAATTGACTTTTCTATCCTCATGAAAGATGCGACGGAGAAGCAGAAGGATACGCTGTGGACCTATATTCGCATGTTCCTCGTGTGCTCCTACCTCGGTTCAGATATCATGGAGACCGTGAAGGGTCTGTGGTCCAAGTTATCGGGTCAGGCAGCGACGAGCGAGGTGGATGAGATCCTCAAGGAAGAGGGTACGCAATCAGGGATCCAGGATCTACTGGAAACACTGAAGGATACCCGCATTTTCAAGTTGGGAATGGAAGTGATGGAGAATCTCAATGTGGAGTCGCTCGGTCTGGGAGAAATTGATTTCTCGGATATTGGCGGTCTTCTAGAGATGGTGAAGAACCCCGAACACCCGGTTACTAAGAAGGCGGTCTCAGCGGTCCAGAAACTGATTGATCAGAAGATGCGTACAGGAAGTCTGAAGAAAGAGGATTTCATTCGGGAAATTGAGATGCTCAAAGAGAAGTTCAAGCATTCGCTCGGACGTCTTTTCAAGAAAGAGTTTTTCGGAGAGACCGCTGGGGCCGGAGCCGGAGCAGGAGGAGGTGATCGCCCTACCCCTACCGCAGCCGATCTGATGAGCAATCATCCGGAAGCCCGGCGGGCACGGATGTTGGCCCGTCTACAACGTAAGCTTGGGAAGAAGTAAATCTCTTTATTCCAATAATGAGTAGCCGAGAACAATTTTGGCTGACCGATCCCGCAAATTTGTTCAAACGATGGAGCCGCTTTGTTCCGACCAATGATATGACGGTCCCGGAGGCTCTCAATGCAGTCGTGCGGTTCACGATTTATTCGGCTCTTCTGATTTCTCTAATTACCCAGAAGTCATGGTACCTCCTCCTGATTCCTACGGTTATGGTCGTGTCCGCGATCCTAGTGCGGATGTACCCCGAGACCCAAGTTCTTCGTGAAACGTTCGGAGGACGTGGAGAGCCTGCCGCGACGCCGAAGGCGAGCAACCCGTTCATGAACGTTCTGTTCACGGACTACGTTGATGACCCCGATCGTGATGCCGCCCCATCTGATATTAATCAGGGACAGGTGAAGGCGAGCATTGACGAGGCCTTTTCCAAGACGTCTGATTTGTATATGGACACATCGGACAAGTACGGTCTCATGCAGTCGGCTCGTCAGTGGGTGACCCAGGCCTCGACAACCATCCCGAACGATTTGGATGGATACCAGAAGTTCCTGAACCAGGACAATGTGTCTCGCAAGGAACTGTCGGAGTCGTACGTGGTCGCTAAGGGGTCTACAAACTCTCCGAAGGGGCTCCTATAAATTTATGAATATCGCCAGGCTTCATTAGGGCTCCGGTATGATGTTTGTTCTCTCCATCTTTTGTGTGAAGGGCGTAGGTCGGAAATCCGTCTACCCCCATCATCACATCGTCCGGAACCGCTTCCTGCTCCACTTCCACGATCTTAATATCAGAGGGTGCACTGTTACAGAATGCCTTCCACGGTTTCTCGGACATCTGGCATGCCCCGCACGTCTTGCTGTAAATACGCACAAGCATCGGAACGTCCTCAGACAATTCCTGAAGAACCGCCGGCTTTTCTGATGATTTCGTGTAGGATTTAGGCTTGGGCATTATAAAGTATGTGGAAATTATAATAGTTTATATGTCGTGTATCTCTAACATGTACCCCGTGAGCTCTGATCTCTGGGTGGGTCAGGACACGACAGGTGTCTCTCACCAATTCAGAGGTCTTCAGCAGTACCAGGAGTACGTAGCCAATCTCGCGGCTGCTGGAAAAACGTGTCCGGCTCCGTCTACTCCTCAAGCACCATCCATCATCCCACAGGAACGCACCCCGTTCACTGGCTTTCTTGAATTCAAACCGGCTAATCCTCAACAGCAGGCAAAGTATTCGGCCATGTCCCCCTGGTGGGTTGGTAGCGAGTCAACGGACAAGGAAGTTGCGAAGGGACTGCTCAGTAAATCTCTTTCCCACTAGGAACTCCCTTAGGATCCATAGGAGCCGGAAGATCACCCGACTGCTGGGTTGGGTATCCATCTGGAACCTTTCCGTAATCGCCACCGTTCGGACCGATAGGTGAGTATCCACCCTTCTTACTCTTCGGCAAACGCTTATGCTTTAACGTTCGCCGACGAAGCGAACGACGGCTAGTCTTCTTCTTGTGATGACGGCCACCTGCTTTGGCTGCTTTTGTTGTCTTTTTCACCATCTATTATAATAGTGAAAGAAATGATACGCGATGAAGTGATCTTTTGGGGAGCCGCTATCCTCCTTGTATTCTTTGCATTTGTCCTGATGCCTGTGCATGAGCGGTTCAAGGATGCTCAGGGACGGGAAACTGATGTCTCACCCGATGCCCCGCCGAAACCCGAGGCTCTCAAACCCATCAATGCACGCACGGGAAAGATAGAGGGATTCTGGGGATCAATCACCTCCTTTTTCACACCGAGCCGCGAGAAGATGACGAGAAGTAAAGTAGCCGCACAGGATTTTCAGTCGTATTTGAATACAACTGCTTCAAACGAAACATCGCCGAACACTTCTAATACTCCATCTGAGCTACCTCCTCTGTCGGGCGTTACAGCCCTACAGTCGGATACACCTCCGCAGTTCAATACAGACTCAACATTGGGATCTACCGTGGGAACGACGGGAATGGAGAGAATACTTACCCGAGGAGATCTTATAGAGGCTCAGGCACGGTTCATCCAGACCCTCATAGGCAACGAGCCCGACCAGGCCACGAAACTAGGTCTAGCAGAAGGTGTTGCGACGCTTCAGGAACTTGCCCGCAGTACATCTACATCCGCCAACAATGTTCCTCTTGGATCGGCGGATAAGCAAGTCTACAATAGTCTTATTGGGGTTCCGTCCAGTTATACGTACAAGCAGTTTGAGTACGCGTACCGGATCGCAGGTGGAGTGAGTGCTTCTCCTACCAACATCGTAAAAATGGTACAGTCAATTCCAAGTAATTTTAATCCAGTGATTACTCCTCGTCCCACAGTGTCTAACGTCCTACAGATATCACAGATGGATGCCCTAGTCCCTCCAGACTTGTACGGTCCTGGTCCCAACGTGCTCCGTTCAGCTCTTCAATCCTGTTCGTGTGCCTCGCAAACATCCGGATGCCCAAAACATAGCTGATGATATTTTGATAGTTTCTAGTAGATAATGATAATGAGAGGATACACGTTCCTCCTGTGGGGGCTCCTGGCTCTCCTCGCCCTTTACTTGTTCTTCACCCTAGGAGGACGAGAATACTTTAACGCCTCCACGAAACCGAAAAATGCGTCTCTGTGGCAGGACTCAACCGGTGGGTGGACCGCCTACTGGGAACCTCCAGATACGGATAATACGTACTCCTTCAATCTCTTTATGTCCGACGGCACAACGTACTCCATTGCTCCAACTACCAAGCCTTATCAGACGTACTTGCTTGGTCAGCGTGATCCTGCCGGGTTTGTTGGAAGCGTAGGCCTCACCGATGTCGCCACCAACAATACGAGCGGTCGCGTGATGATGAAGAATATTTCAGCGGCGGCGGGTAAGAAGTTGATCGACGCTGCATCGGGCGTAGCGACAACAACGACAACAACAGCTACCCCTGCTCTCGGTACGACCCCGGCAGCAGCTGCTCCCGCTGTTTCGGCAACCGCTCCTGCAAATTCAACGTCAACCCAGGCAGTCACCACAGTTATGCCTAATTTTTCAGCCACTCCTGCTATGGGCAAATCTGCTCTGATTTCGGGTATTGCTGGTCTCCTCTTGAGTCCCGAGTCAACAACAATTATTGCTACCGGCCAGATCCCTATCGGAGACGTAGGTCAGGATACCCAGATTTATGAGTACAATAACGGATACGCCGCGTTTGCTGTGAGTGCGAATCTGTTTGGAGATTCCATCAACAAACTCAAGTCAGATATTCAGATGAACGGAAACGAGTACAACGTGAGCGTGATTTCCGACAACGGAATTAACTATACGTTCCCTCTTGATCAGATCACTAGCGTTACATCCTCCACCAACGGTGAAGTCGTTGCTTACAACTTGCTCAATACGACGTATCCTAAGGGGAGCAATATGTTCACAGGCAACGGAGCACGAACAGTAGGACTTGAGATTACATTGGTAGGACCGTCTGGATCATCGGGTGGCCCTGAAAAGAATATGAATCCGCTCACATCATCAATTTCAGCACCCAATCCGCTAGATACTAGTATCGGAGCAACGCTGAATGCTCCCACGAATGCTCCCACGTACGGTCCGGCGGGTGTAGGAGGAGGAGGCAGTGGCGGCGGATGCGGACTCAACGGAACAATACCTCCGTTCTCTCCCTGCCAGGGAGGATCGGGATCGGGATCGGGAGCTGGAGGGATGTCCAACCTAGTTCCGAAGAGTTCGCTGGTTCCCTGTTCATGTGCTACATCGGGATCGGCAAGCTGCTCAGTTCACCAGGGATCCACGTGCGGGTCAACTATTCCAGGTCAGCCAGGGTCAAGCTGCACGGATCCCCGTGATACAATTTCATCGCTCACTAAAGCTCAGAGGCAGTGGGATCTGATGAAACCCTTCAACACAAATATGGGAGAGGTCCAAGGGTTCCTAAATTCGTTTAGTGCTTTTGGGTGATAGTATATAATGTTCGGGCTCCACAACCATCGTGGAAGTTGCTGGGTAAACGCCGCACTTCAAGGATTGTTCTCCTGTCCTCCCTTAGTAGACAGATACTCCGAACGCGAACATGTTGATAAACAGAACCCTATTGATGTATGTATGGAATCCATTTATCGCAATAAGGGAGAGACCGGTCTAAAAGAACTGTTTGAATGTGTGAAAACCACCTACCTCCCGGCTGGTGAAAATATTGGAGACAGTCATGAACTCATCGTACATCTGTGCGACAAGCTTCCATGGCTAGACAAGGAGTTTCGGTTCAATGTAGGTGATAAGATTGAGTGTAGTCACTGTCATGAGACTCAGCTGAAGACAACGACGATTATTGATCTCAATCTTATGCCGTCAAAGCCCGGGATCCCTCTACTTGATGCGATTCAAGAATACGTGACCCCACATGCGATTTCAGAATGGAAGTGCGAGAAGTGTAATCAACTTGGATGTACGAAACAAGTTCTGTTTGGAACGTTTCCGAAGGTGATGATGATTTGGTCTATGACCCCCATAGACTACTCAAGTCTCCTAGTTCTGAACGGACATAAGTACTTCCTCTTTTCCGTGATCTGCTTCAATGGAGGACATTGGTTCACATATGCTCGCAAACTGCCTCCAGGCCATGCGTGGTATATTCTTGATGATACGTCTGTACGCGAGATGGATTCCAAGAAGTTCCCGGTAGATCGTACGATGAGAGTCCTGCTTTATTTCCTGTATGAAAACTAATAATGAGCAGCGTAGAAGCTTCTTCACCGCCGGCAGACTCTGTACTGAATATGAAGGTAGGAGATATCCTGAAGAAAATCATGGAGTCTTTACAGCAGATTTCTAAATCAGCTCAGGGACTGGCCGAGACAGAGACAAATCCGGCGGCAAAGGCAGCTCTCACGAGTGTCGCGAACACAATTGATCCCTCGTCTACCACGTCTATCTACAATAACACGAACACGACAACTGCCGGTGGAATTCCTCCCACGACTATTACGATCTCGCAGTCCGGAAATAGTACGAGCACGACTCTTCCGTCAGTTCCATCTACGTTCATGACCCCAACATCGTCAACTATCCCATCTCTATCCGTACCACCTATCCCGGCGGCACTTACTTCCACCACTGCCGCTCCTCCCACGAATATGCCTGCCGCATCTGATATCCTTTCCCTGAAACGCACAAAGCGTCCTGCTCTCCCTACGGTTCTCACAATCACGATCATCGTCATCATTGGTGCGATCTCTATTGCTCTTGCCCTAGCCGACACGTTTGCTTTCCTTGCGTTTGTAGTTCTCGTTGTATTCATTGGGTTCATTCTCTACTCCTACGGATTTGTCCAGATCCGTCGGACAGACACCGAGCTGGACGTTACGTATAATCTGACCCCGTTCGAGGAGGTTCCTGAACTCAAGACATCGATGTCTCCGGTCAAGATCGTGCCGCTGACTGAAGTATTTTATGTCGCCGACAATACATTCACATATGCCCAAGCCCCAGCAGTCTGCAAGGCGTACGGTGCAACGCTCGCGTCGTACAGTCAAGTTGAGGAGGCGTACCAGCAGGGTGCGGAGTGGTGTGGATACGGCTGGTCCGAGGGTGGAATTGCCCTGTTCCCAACCCAGCAGGCTACTTGGGATAAGCTGCAGAAGGAACCGAACCAGCAGGCCCGTATCAAGTGCGGTCGCCCTGGAATCAACGGAGGGTACTTTGATCCTAGTACTCAGTTTGGAGTAAACTGCTACGGCGTTCGCCCCGCGAAGAAGGCGTCCGATGCAGCTCCTCCCACAGTTGCCGATGACGGTATGGACCGCCTTGTTGGCCAGTTTCAGCAGAATCTTGCGAAGTATGTTGTATCCCCGTTCAATCAGAAGGTATGGTCCAAGACATACGGAAATCCCCAGGATATTCAGCTCTCGCAGACGCAGACTCCTTCCGCCAATCCTGTTCCAGGTGCTACCCAGCCAGTCACCCCAACACCGACCAGCCCAGCGTCGGCCATCACGACCGCAACAGACACGATTCTAACGGCAACTCATTCAATCCCTGCTCCCCCGATCTCTCCGCCCGTGGATATTCTAGCTGCAATTGAGGAGCTTGGAAGTGCACCAATGGGACTTTTGAATGATGCGTACGACCACGTCTCGGAATTTGTTCAGGAGATAGTATAATGGCTACCCGCATAGACGAGGACGCAAATATTTTCCAGTCGCGTTGGACATTCCAGACGCCCGTAAATGCTCAAGATGCCCCGCCCCGGACTCCCTTTGTTGGTTCGTTCAATGTCCCCCTCGCCAAGGAGCGACTCCAGCCGAACAATTTTCAGTGGCTCGTTTACCGCCCTCAGGAGCATTCCATTCCTCCCTTTGAATATTTCAAGAACACGCGTGCTCCTTCGCGGACTATGGGGTCCCGAAATTAAACCAACTGATAGATAATGATTGAGGTTGCACTCTTTACAGGTGTTGGGTTGCTAGGATACATCCTAGCAACCAAATACAATGACGAGTCAAAGAACAAACCGCAGGGTCGCGAAGGGTTTGAAGATGCCGTAAGTCCTCCGAAGTCGGCTATTACGCAGAATGATAGCGTCTCCTATTCGCAGGAAAAGGGACATAACAATATGGTACCGTTTTTCGGTGCGAAGGTGACTCAGAATATGCGTACTGGAGCTACCAACTCGATTCTAGATACCTTCGCTGGAACAGGAAATGAGTATTTCCAGAAGCGTGAGGTATCCTCGTTTTACGATGTGGTACCAGGGCAGGGCCTTGTCTTCGGAAATGCAAATGAGTCAGATTTCATGCAATCACGTATGGTTGCCGGCACGAACATGAAGAACGTGTTCCCGATTGAGCAGACACGTGTTGCCCCGGGTGTGAACGACGGATACAACAATCTTGGTTCGGGTGGGTACCAACAATTCACGGCTGCCCAGGAGTTCGCCAAGCCTCGTACCACCGACGAACTGCGTACGGCAAACAAGCCCAAACTGACGTATGATTCCCCGGTTATTCCCGGCTCGCATTTCATTACGCAGCCTGGTCTACAGGCACCAGTCCTCAAGAACCGTCCGGATACGTTCCAGGTGCTCACGGACAAGGATACGGGCGAACTGATGTACCTCAACACTACGACAGGTGCACAGGTTGCCCCCGCCTCGTTCCCCGAGCAGATGTTCAAGGAACAGCAGCGTGAATCGACGAATATTGAGTATTACGGTACGGGCGGTGCGTCGTTCACGTTCGCGAACTATATCCGCGAGTTCACGGAGCCATTTGAGCAGTTTATGAAGCTGACGGTTGGAGAGTGGGCGGGTCCTGGCGGTGGTCAGGGTGCCGCCAGCGAGGGATCGTACCTTGTGGACCAGTACCTCGTTGCCTACACCAACCCTGGTCGCGAGGCGTCGGCGATGACCAACTACACTGCTCCTGGATACACCGCGATCAATGGAGGTGAGGCACAGGTGGGTGCAGTCAAGGTCAATAAGGATGAGGACATGCTCATCAACACTCGTCAGCATGTTGACCCCGCCAACGTGGTGTCTCACTCATCCTCCACTGCCCAGCAGGGTGTGTACCGTTACAACGAGCCGCTGCCGCAGGATCAGGAGATCAAGAATATGGACCCGTCTATCCTGGACGCGTTCCGTTCAAACCCGTATACGCAGAGTCTCACAAGTGTAGCATAAGGGAAAGGGCATGGAGGATACTCTGCAAAGTATTCTGTATGGCCAGTTGGATGTTGAGATCAAAAATCCTAATCTTCACGAACAGTACGAGATCGTACGGGCGGTAGTTGCGAACCCGGCTGCTCTCCCCCGACTGAAAGTACAGGGAGAACTGCACCCGTGGGTGTCGCTGCTCCTGAAGACGCTGAAGGAACAAACCCAGAATAATGATCGTCCGCCGCCTTCTTGAGAAATTCATACTGTCCACGCTGTTCCGATCTCGGAGGAAGAGTTGGTATCTTCTTCGCGATCGCAACATATGCCTGATTGAGGCTACTCTTTTCCGTGGTGATCATCATCACATCCTGTAAATTTGCCCGCCCGCTGGTGTATGCGTCAATGCGTTCCTTGAGGCTTCGGGTCTTCAGTTCGTCTGCAGTGAGAATATTCACTGTGTTCATAGTGGACTTGTTCTTCAGTGCGTCTTCGGGGTTCACCGGTTTCACGGGAAGCATCTGATGGGCAGCATAGGATGCACCAAAACAACATACAGCCGATCCAGCGGTTAAAGCGGCAATCATTATGTATATGCTTCCAACAATTATGCATCTTGTGGACGACGGAACACTCATGCGTGTTCAGAACAATTTGCTCCAATCAAAAAACATTCAGAACCTCCACGGTTCGTGGTGGTTCAATATTCTGATGGCTATTCTGCTGGTCACCGTATTTGTTTACTTCCTAATGAATCAGTACACATCCACCAAGTATGTGATTGAAGCCGAAGCGACCAAGATAGATATTCCCTTCCAGCCCAATACGTTCAATAACGCTGTGCGAAATCGTATTGAGTTGTAATAAGTAATCATGCCCGAGCCGGAATCACGTCGCACTGCATTGCTGAAACTGAAGATGGATATGGTGTATCGCGGAATTGACCGTACCAAGGCCGAAGAGCGTTTTAACCAAAACGTATCGCCACCTACCACAGAACAGACAACAGCACCTGCCCCCACTCCTGCCAAATGAATATCTTCTTTCTCCACTGGAAACCGCGTAAATGTGCGAAATATCACTGCGACAAGCATGTTGTGAAAATGATTCTGGAATCATGTCAGCTCCTATATACATGTCATTGGTCTCAAAAGGAACCGCCGACATTGATACACACTGCCCCTAATGGAGGGTACAAACCAACTCACAAAAAACATCCGTGTGCCCTCTGGCTTCTGGAATCTCTGGACAATTACCGCTGGCTGATTGAGCTTACACAGGAGCTCATTGATGAATACCATTACCGGTATAGCGATCGTGAACATTCGTGCGAGAAGCATCTAGATTGGCTAAGGACGGTGGAACCACCTCTTCCAAGAGAAGGGTTTACGATGCCTCGGTGTGCGATGCCCGATGAGTACAAAGTTTCGGACGACGCCACCGAGAACTACCGAGCATACTATCGTGGAGGCAAGAAGCACCTGCTTCAGTATCGTAAGAGACACCCGCCTCATTTCCTGTGAAGTATAATAATAAGAATGGCGGCAGACGTTTTTGGATACATTGAACTCTCCAATCCAGACGCTGTTCCTAAAAATGCTCTCGTACACTCTTTTGAACTGAGACGTAGAGGCGAGGACCTCATTCCGTACATGCTGTTGATGGGCGAAGAGCCATCTACTCCTCACATTGAAACGCTGAAGTCCAAGCAGGAGAAACGCCGAGCTGAGCGTCGGGTGCTCACCACGGGAAAGATCGCAATTGAGGCGGATACCCCAGTAGTCGCAGATATTCCGGAATCCATGGAGATTCCGCTCTACCATTTCGCATCAGATATTGAATCGTTTCTGGACAACCCGAATGTCGTGAAAGCATCGGATGTTCTCCCGAAAGAAAGTCCTCTCCTGCGTTCTCGAGCAGTATCTGATGCTGATGCCGTTGAATTCGCACTGAAATCATCAACCCCTGGAATCACCTTTTCACGTGCCCGTGCAGGATTTACTGACTTTTTTGTTGGTCCCGTAGGTGATCGGGATCACCGGGTAGCTCTTCATGGATTTCTTACTCGTCCACTCCCGATCAATATTCAGGGACGTGGCCAGATCATTCTCCAGCCGGGGTTTGAGATGATCTCTATTCTCACCGGCAAGATTATCCCAGGAGTTGTCCCGAAGGGAAAGAAGATCGCGATGAAGATTCCTCCCACACTCCCCCCTATTAAAAAGTTTAGCCCTCCCTCGCCTATTCCCACCTACTTTGAACACCAGGATCCCCAAAGTCTTGGATGCGGTCGGCATGCTCTCAACAATTTGCTGGGGGGTACATATTTCGTGAAAGACGACGAGCAGGAAATCACGGATGGAAATGTTCAGAGTCTAGAAATTCCTGTGAGCCTGATGTCTATGTGCCGCTACCTGGTAACAAAGAAACAGGTGATCGGAACGAATCCCTGCCCTGCAAATGAGAATTATGAGGATTCGGTCATGATGGGTGCTCTACGAGCCATAGGGTATTCGGCCACTCCGCTTGTCCTTGATGAGATTGCCGATTCCAATATTGGATTTATTGCGAACGTTGGAGATCACTGGGTAGCTCTACGTCGGAACGGCAATGCCTACGACCTCATTGATTCTCTGAAAGACGATCAGACTGTATCCCGAACACTAGACCAAATCCGCGAAAGTGCACAGAAGGGGGATTACCAGTCAATCATCAAGGTTGAGTTTGTGGGGTCGTTCATCAATCCTGTTCCTGAAGAGGCTCCTATCGTATCCCCCCCTGCTCCAGCTCCAGCTCCAGCTCCAGCTCCAGCTCCAGCTCCAGCTCCAGCTCCTATAAGTGCAGCATCCATCATCGAAAGTATAGTGGGTCCATCAGTGGACCCTATTCCCGGTCCAGCTCCTCCGCCATCTCCCCGCCTTGTACCTGACGAAGGACTCACACCCGAAGAAAACAATATCGGTCAGCGTGCCCGAGACGAGTCGGCAGAGATTGCACACAGAGTTGTTCAGGGTATTCCTGGCGGTCCCACTCCAGTTCCGCCTCCTACTCCCACTCCCACTCCCACTTCCACTCCCCCTCCAGCTCCTGCTCCATTACCCGAAACAACAGTGGAAGAAGGGGAAGATGCTTCGTTTGGACAGCAGGCCCGTGCCGATTCAGCCGCAGAAGCACGCAGGGCTGCCCATGGATTCTCAACAACAATTCCTACTCAGTCATCGGCATCATCAGTAAGTATGCAGAAATCCCAGAAGAAGTCCGAACCTAAATGTCTAAAAGTTCAGGGAACGGTTGACGAGCAGTTCAATGAGAATATTCACACGGCGATCCGTGAGTTTATTCGCACTACAAAGCCTGGTCTCCTAAACACTGAGAACGAACAGAAAGCCCTTCAGCACCAACCTCTGAACAATTACCTACAGGAAATCCAGTCCGAGAAGAGTGGAAAAGCCTATACTCTCCTGCTTCCTACTCGTGAAGGATTGCGGACACAGACCAACAAGGGTGTGGAAGCATACTTCACAGGCTGGACCGTTCCGTCTGAGTGTACCATGGGCGGAGATATCCTGAAGATTAGTCTAACAGCTGGAACCCCCGACGGTTCACAGCCTGCTACAGGATACGTAGTGGTCAACCCAACAGTAGGTGGAGCAGCAGGGGGTGTTGTGGAGTGGATCTATTTCAAGTTTGAACTGGCGTACGTGTGAACAGGATATAGCCAGTCACGTAGAGCCACCCAATAATCTTGAACCACGTCATGTACGGGGGCATCTCTAGCAGGACAAGCGTGCTCACGGTTGTTGCGATCATATAGAGAGCATCTACCACCAGAACCCACTCGGCTCCCTTCATCGTACCGTAGGTGAACATCAAATCAATGATAGAATTATGCCCTGGCGGAATTAGGGGGACCACTACCTGACTGAAAAAGATATCGTGCGTCATCTGGATGGCGACGACAATCGCCAAGAACGCCACCAGATTGAACGGTCCACCAATCGCGGACGCTACAATTTGGGCAAGAATCATACCGATCACAATGGAAAGGACATCAAGGATATAGGCAACCAGTCCAAACTCATCGTACCACGTATTGATAGGTCCATCACGTTCCGCAGTGTACCGCCACACAAACATACCGATAGTATCTACCGCGATCGCAGACGCCACAATGGCGAGAAGTGTACGAGCATCCCAAAATTTACGGATATCCTTCATTGTATAGAATAGAGAGATAGAAAGATGTTCGTTGTTCTGGTAGGAGGATACACCAACCACCGCGATCGATTTTATGACGAGATGGACAAGAACGATCCACGCGTCGTATGGATTAACGACAAGCGGTCATTCTACTATATTGCTGACCTTTTCGTAAATTTTGGGGAAGGGGCGAATATTCCACTCGGAAAGAAGACAATTACGTGGAGCGGAGATAATACTGAAACACTCCAGCGTGTCTATAAAACTCTCGGTCTAGAATAATTGATTCATGTTTGATATCATTTGGATCTTCGGCGGGTTTCTTGTCGGCATGATCGTCACTACTATTTTTGTGCCCCCAAGGACAATCAAAAAACTAGTCCCCGATATCCGGAAACCCGATATGATCCTGCGGAACCAGAAAGTGGAGAATGGCTGTTTCCGTGCTGCTGCCTACGAGGTTCAGTGTACTGACGGTATTGATTTTCTAAATCAGTAATGTAATAGATAGGAATGGAGATCAGCAAGGTCATGAAAAAACCCGAAGCAAACTACTTCTTCTCGTTTGTGATTGGACTAGGTATTGCCGTTCTGATGTTCCATAGGCCTCAGACAGAGGTTGATGTGTCTGCGATACCAATTGACGAACTGAAAAAGATGATTACACGAGTGGATGGAAAATGCTATCGCTATAAACTGGAGGATGCGTCGTGTCCCGACGCGAGACTTTCACTCTAGATACTATAAACAGATGGACGCTACCCCTCTAGATCAGCTGATGCCCCCTGGAGGTTCGCAGCAGCCCGCGATGTCCCTGCCCTCTGCGACAACGTACCCGCAGATGGTGACTCCTGGAACATCGTCCGCCATCTACACTCCTCCCCCGCCGTCCCAGACTGCCCCAATGCACCCTTACGCCGCCAAGACAGTTCTTAAGAACATTATGACGTATGTTTCGGTCTTTGGTGCGGTGTTTATTGTCTCTCTCACACAGGTTCAGTCTCTAGTTCTTCGCTACATCCCCAACACCTACGCTGGTTCGGGCGTTGTTTCGCTGACGGGTGCAGCGGTTCTTGGCGGTCTAGGCGTTGTTCTGGTCTACATTCTCCAGACGCTTCTCCAGCCTCTGATTTAAACATATAAAACGGATAAATACTAGAATAGTAGATTTAACCTTATACTAATGGACATTCGTCAAGGAGACTGTCTCGATCTTCTGAAGACCCTGCCGCCACAGAGTATTCAGACGATTTATTTGGATCCGCCGTTTAACAGTGATCGAACGTATACCCTCAGTGCTAGTGGAGGTGCGGGGTTCGATGATCATTGGACGGATGAAACGTATCGCACGTTCATAAAGTCCGTTATCGATCTTTGTGTACCTCTTCTGAAACCAGATGGATCTCTGTTCTTCCACATTTCGTCTGAACAGATGTTTATTCCAGAATGTATTCTTCGTGAATCCTTCAAGGTGGTCAAACCAATTGTTTGGAAACGATGCAGATCTAAGAACAATATTAAGAACAATCTTGGATCATCCATTGATATGATCTTCTGGTGTTCTCAAACTCCGAAACGAAAGTTCCATATGGTGTACCAACCCCTCGATTCCCATTACTTGAATAATTCGTTCAAGAATTCGGATGCACGCGGACACTACTCCCTCGGGCATCTTGTGTGCGATAAGACACGTACTGGTTATGACTATGAATACACGATTGAGGGAAAGACCTTTCATCCGACAAAGGGTTGGCGTATTTCAAAAGAGGATATGGACAAACTTCAGGAAGAGAACAGGCTGTATGTTCCCAAAGGTAAAAAGGCAAATCTGTACAAGAAACTCTACAGAGACGAAAATCCCGGTAAGCCCTGCCTTGACGTATGGGATGATATCTTCTCCATTGCCCAAGGGTCTGAAATTCGGCAGTATCCAACTGCAAAGCCTCTGAAGCTTCTTGAGAGGATTGTAGAGATGACGACAGATGAAGGCGATACAGTGCTGGATCCAATGGCCGGGTCTGGAACAACTGGAGAGGCATGTAAATTGAAAAATAGACTGGCGGTACTATTTGATCGGAATCCGGAAGCCGTTCAGATTATCAGAGAACGACTGATTTCACCCGAGACAGGAGGGACTTAACATTATCCTGCTGAATCTTGAGAGTAGGAACACTTGACTTATTTTTTGAGGTTGGAAGCTTGAGAAAGGCGCCAATTCCGTTGTTGAGTACCAGGCGAATACGAAGAGTGGTGTTGGTCTCCACGCCCTCACGCCGCCGCCAGATAGTCGCCGAAGTACGAGCACGAGGAGTAGACTTCAGGAAGAACTCGTCGCCCTCCTTGGTGTGTAAGGAATCAATCTCAGAGTGCTTGAAGACGATGAGGCGTCCAGTCTCTAGATCGTTTATGCACATCCAACGCGGCGAGCGGCGATTGCATGTCTCAATCAGAGACTTGATCTGAGAGGACGTCAGACCCGTCAGTGTACCCGCGAGGTAATTCTGAACCTGCTTGCGAATGTCCTCTTCCGACACACCGGAAGTGCGAAGGCTGGCGAGATTGGACTTTAAGTCGGAGTCGTCGAGGAAGTCCGAGACCTTGGAGGTGTTGATGTAGTCGTAGGTGCCGCTCTTGTGACGCTTGAGAGAAAGGCCGTCGAGAACGGCAGCTCCGTTCATGATTTCGATGTCGGACACTACCTGTGTACCTCCACGATGAATGAAGTTGATGTTGGTGCCGTAGATAGATGTGAAGAAGGGGGGAGGGGAGGAGGTCCAGAGGGATGCGATGTCTGATTCGTTCTTGATGCCGGCATGATGGTTCCGTCCGTCGGTGGGAAATCCTGATTTCTGTTTGGTCGTCATTGTGGGATTGTGTTGGGCACTCCTCCTCCTCCTAGATGCCTCTTGGATCCGTTTTTACTACGAAAAAAAATCGGATAGGTAAAGGTTGTCGTGGTATAATAACATGGCTGAGGTCGAGGCACTTATTGCCCCCTACCGTACCAGAAGCCGAGGACCAGTCTACGATCCAATCGCAGTCGTGTTTGATCGTATTCTTCTTGGACCTGGTGCACATATGAGTCCCCGCTTTATGCGTATTTACTCTACCACCCATATTATCAACTGTGCCGACGATACAGCGTGTCCCTTCTGGGCTCGTCGTCATCTAGGTCCTCGGTACACGTGTATGGGTGCTGAAGATACTGAACAAACTGAAATTATCCGAGACTTCTATCCGAGGTTCGAAGAAACTATGGATAGATACCTCAGGGATCCAGCGTGTCGGAAAGTGTATGTTCACTGCCATGCAGGAATCAACCGATCGGCAACTCTCGCAATTGCCTATGTCCATCGGCGGTTTGGAATCCCTATGATGAAACTGATTGAAAACATAGCTCGACAGCGACCATGTATTCTCACCAACCCCGCCTTCCAGCGTCAGCTGCTAGAATTTGCGTCTCATCCGAAAACATAAGAGGAGGCTAGAATGTGGGCAAGTGTTCAGAGCTCTATTCTACAAGCAAACGATAATCCTATTGGAGCCGTCAATGCGGGAATGGATACTGTCTTAGGACCATCCTTTGATTACCTCCAGACCATCCAGTCCCCTGCACAGAAGGGTGTATCGTCCGATGGATCGTTTGACCAAGTGTCTACCAATATTGGAGCAGTGTCTGGATATGTGAATAATCTGATTGTAGGTCCGAAAGTTGGTAATCAGCTTTTTCGGGATACGGGTGGATACTGCAAGGCACCGGGCGGAAGCGTTGTGAAGCGCTCAACATACATTAACAATTACTTGGGCGGAGACGATGCAGCTGGAATCCTGGGACCCAGTTTTCAGAGGGCTGTTCAAGGAACGGGTATGGACGGGATCGTTCCCGGAATCGGCGGAGACTTGGCATCTATGAATCCTCTCAAGATAATGAACGGACTAGTCTCTGACGGCATCCCTCCATGCGAAGCGTATACGTGTCCGGTGGTAGACACAAATGGAGGAATCAATACATCCGACACCCAGTTCCTGACACCATCCCTCGAACTGAACATGGGCCTTCCTCCTCCTAATCCAGGATGCCGACGTGCTGAAAACCAGGCTAAATTTGAAGGACCAGCTGCGAAGGTTGTGGCGGATGAGACGGCAAGGGCTGCGAAACTCCGAGAAACTACTACAAGGACTGAAAAGTTTGCTGATTACTATCCCGACAATTATTACCGTAACGTTGTCGGTGTAACAACCCAGGAACCAGATGCTCTTTCCTATGCTCTGTGGGGGGTCGCCCTCGCGTGCGTTGTTGCCTACTTCGTCACGAAATAAGAATAATGGCTTACAGAGGGTCGTCCCAGAGTCATAATAGAACTGGATGTCTTCGGACGTGTTTAAGGTGAAGAAGTCTCGTGAGGGAGGGGGAGGAAAGAATCGTGAACAGATTGGAACTCTGGATTCTCTTCATGAGCGGCATATTGAGGACCTACAGACGCGTACCTCCTCAGACGCGATTGCAGTGTTGGACGAACGGATCTCCCAAATTAAGCTAGATTTGTCGGGAACATTTGACCCATTTGAGTTTGGGGATGTTATGCGAACAACGCGTCTTCACAAGGAATTGGAGATCCTGGAAGACGAGAGGATTCGTGCGGCAGAAAAGTACGATATCCAAAAATATTACCTAGATAGCGGCGATATCATGTTGGATTACTATGCTCCTCTTCAGAAGAAGACGGTCTCCAAAATTGATATGGGAGCAACTGCCCAGGGTACATTTGATAAACTCTTTTCAGTGACCGAAACCGCAGTGGGTCCATCCAAGAAGAAGATGTTTGATGAGTACATGTCTCGTCGTGGTTTATCAAACGGTCTCAATATCGCTGAGAATGCAGACAATATCAAAAAGATGTCGGAGCACTGTGCCCCCTGCAATATCCCTCGCGAAGAGGTTACGTCGGAAGGTATACTTGTCTGTCCCAAGTGTGGATCAGAAGAGTATGCTCTCGTAGTCTCCGACTTCCCCAGTTTCCGCGATCCGCCGAAGGAGCGGAACAATTATGCGTACAAGAAGCAGAATCATCTGAACGAGATTCTAAACCAGTTTCAGGCGAAGGAGAGTACAGAGATCCCCGATGATGTAATGAATGAGGTGATTTGCGAGATCCGCAAGAGACGTATTGATAATATTGCTCTCTTGACGGAACAGAATATTCGCGAGATTCTCAAGAAGCTAGGTCGGAATCGGTACTATGAACATGCCGCTCATATTCTGTCGCGTCTGAATGGAAACCCCCCACCTACGATTACGCCGGAGATTGAAGACAAGATCCGAGCAATGTTTCAGGAAGTTCAGGCACCGTACCTCCTCTACTGCCCCGACGAACGCCGGAATTTCCTCTCGTATTCCTACATCATTTACAAATTCCTGGAGCTGCTGGAGCTGGACGAGTATAAGGTCCACTTCCCGCTTCTCAAATCCCGCGATCGGCTGATTCAGCACGATGCGATCTGGAAGAAGATATGTGAGTATTTACAGTGGGAATTCATTCAGAGCATCTAAACTGAATTCGGGAATTCATTCAGAGCATTTAGGTGGGATGTCTTAGAATACCATCCGTTTGTTCCGTTGTGCACATCCATAATACACTTGAAGGTGTACTCATATTTTTTCCCTACCTCGAACATGTCGTACAACTTGACGGCACGTTCGTGGATATACTGCCGATCAAACTTTCCGTCAATCGCAAGTTGTACCCCAAGAACATAGTCCTGGAGCGTATGACACCGTACCCCAGTCTTCAAATTCTCCACTGTCTCTGTTTGAGCACCATAATCCTGCGTCAATACGGGAGTTCCACACATTTGGGCTTCTACCGCCACTCCACAAAAAGGCTCAATGAACATTGTGGGAGCTAGAAGAGCTGTGAGTGATCCGAGATACTCTCCCCGCTCCTTGCCTGAGATAGGGGGCTTGTACACAATATTGGGATGTTTCATGAACGGTTCGGGGTTTCCCTGACCACACAGAATGAACTGAACATGGGGCATACGTGATGCCACTTCCATGACAATATGACATCCTTTTCCATCGTAGATACGACCAAAGAATCCTACAGTATTCAACTTTGGAGTTAGAGAAAGAGGCCAGTGACGGGCATCAAAGTAGTTTGGAACCACAAACCAGTAATTCTGACCCCACTTCCCTGACTTTGCGAGCTCGTGATGGAGCCACGCATAACTTTCAAAGATACGATAATTACGAGTTGAATCATTGTACCCAATTCCGCTCTCGCATACGACCATGTTAAGATCTTTTAGAGCACGATCATGAGAAATCCCAAAGGGGAGACATACAATATCGGTCTTCGTAGACCTGTAATTTGCCTGTAGAATTGGGCGTAGGCGATCATTGAACTCAATGTAAAGAGGTGTTGACCAGTTCCCCAGATCTCCAATAAACGATTTGTGATCGGCTAGATGATTTACCGCATTATCGTGGGAAACTTCAGGGTGGAGGAACTTGTAAGACTGAACGCGAAAGAAATCCCACTCATCTCGCGTCATCAATTGAATGTCTCGGGTTGCTCCAGTCGTGGATCCTTCCACGCCATAATGATAAACTTCAAACCCACGAGACATCATCATTTCTGGGAACCGCAGGACCTTTCCTGTATACGCACAATGGCTGAAATCATCATTGGTGACGGTATGTGGTAAAGCGAGAATATGGAGACGGATAGGAACAGATGTCTCCATTTACATACTAACGTTCGTGGATACGTAAATGGAGGGGGAGGGAATCTCCTTTATCGTCCGCATTCGTAACGAAGAAACCACGCTCGTTCGCTCTGTAAGATCCCTGATTTCTATAACAATTCCCCATGAGATTGTTCTTATTCTCCATAGGTGCACTGATAAAAGCCCAGAGATCGCTGCCTCCCTCGCGAAAGAGAATCCACATGTAAGAATTCTAACGTACGACCATGCAGTCTCTAGGGCAGGATATGAAACCCTCGCGACAGATGCGACATCAGATCACAGTTTTATTCGGTATTCGAATTGGTGTGCAGGGCAGGCTCGGTATCCTTGGATATTTCGATGGGATGCTGATTTTGTGATGACTCGTCCACTCATGGACTATATCAATAAGCAGGAATGGGTCCCTAAAAATTTGCGAATCGGTCTTACGGCAAAAAACAAAACACACGAAAACAAGGAATACTATCTCTATCAGTCGTCAGTTCAGACTAAGAAATACATTTTCTGGGAGGCGTCGGTCTTTCCAAGTGATGTGATATCTCTACGTCTTGAAAACACATTTTATGTGATTCACGTATCAGAACTTTCCGATGTAAAAACGTATTGGACCGAACCCCCGTGGTTTGAGACTGACGAGTCTCATGAGGCTCGCGAAGTGAAAGAAAGGTACGATAAACTGGTCGCCGAGTTTGGACCTGAACCCACAGGCATGGCTAGGGCTTCAAACCCTAAGTGTACCGATATCTTCAGTAAGATTACACATGCAAACAACTGTGTAGGTCCGTCGTATGTGAAGTTCCTTGCGTAAAACGGATTCGGGAAATGGAGGTTGGTAAAGAGTAAGAACTCACGACTACAAATGAAGCCTCGTTTCTCAGCATCCGATGTCGCATCTCTCCTCGGCCGTAATCCCTACCGCAGCAAGAATGAATCTCTCCTCAAGGTCATTTCCATGATGCCTAAATTCAAGGAACTTGTTCTAGACGTCAAGACTACAATGGGTGCTAAGACTTATCGTGAAATTGTAGCGGGGGCCTCTCCTGCTGCTATCAAGGCCATGTGGGCCTCCGTAGACCAGTCTGTGGGAGCCACGTCGGATGCTCAGGTGGAAACGGCTATCAAGACCTTCAAGCAGGAGCATATTCGCCAAGTTGTGCAGGAGACTCTTGAGGGAAAGCGAAGCCCTACGTGCGTTGCCCTCGAAGAGGTTGTTGCCCGTGTGATAGCGGGTCAGACGACCATTGAGAAGGAGATGCCGACCCTCTGTGCGAGCCCCGAAGTCAAGACCGCTATTGAGACTACCCAGGAGCACCAAGTTCTGGCCTCTGAGATCCAGAAGCGGCGGGGAACCAAGTTGGAGGACAAGGCCGAGAACGATCACGCAGCGGCTACGGGGATTGAAGTGACGGGCCGTAATTCGTTCGTGGACTTTGAGTGTGATTCGTACCGCCTGATAGGGTATCTGGACGGTATGCAGGGCGAGAAGGTTGTGGAGACAAAGAATCGTAAGCGGTTCTGGACAGTTCCGCCAGCTTACGATTTCGTCCAGCTGCGGTGCTACATGTTCATGAAGGGCAAGAAGGACGGCGTTCTGCTGGAGAACTTTCCTGGTCGCGGTCCTCGCACTACGGAGGTTCCGTGGAATGATGAGCAGTGGGCAGAGATTCACGATGGGCTGTGCGATGTCGCAAGGACGATTGCGAATATTACGGAGGAGGATGCCAGGGATCTAGCTCGCAATGTGTTTGCTGCAATGAAGACGTAAAATATTCAGGGTCAAGATATAATAAGACGATGAGCTCATCCCCTGCCCCTTCTGGATCTACATCGGCTGCGAACCCGTCAGCGTCGTATGTCCCGCCGGCATCTACAAATGCATCAACAAATAGCGTAATGTATTCAGGAGCATCTACCTCCTCCACTCTTCCAGCGGATTCCCCTGCACGTGAGGCTGCTACCTCATCCCAGGCGAGTGCCGCTGCATCTCTCCCCGCCGGATCCCCTGGGATTGATCAGATGACGAGTCTGTTAGGAGGCAGTTCTACAACATCTTCATCCAAGGTTTCGGCATCAGGAACGCCATCCAAGACTGCGGATGCCGCTGCCCCAGCGTCAAATGCTGAGAAGGTCCGCACAACATTCATTGCGGTTCTAGCACTAGCTTGGGTTCTGTTTGGAGTCGCTGCCTTCTTTTTCTCCCTTGTGTGCTTTGGTCGCTCGGGATCGTTTGGCGAGAAGCTCTTTGGATTCTTCCTTGCCCTCGTGTTCGGCCCCTTCTACTTCGTCTACTATTTCGCGGACGGTGCTTACTGCCGCGCCAACGCCCCGACACTCTTTTAGACTAAAACGGAAACGTAAGAGTCTCATTGGGTAAACATCAGACAAAATGCTCCGAATTGCAGATACAACATCACAACAGGCTCCCGAGGTTGAGACGAACTACACGTTTCCTCTGGATCCCTTTCAGAAATATGCCGTGGCCGCTATCCAGGCCCGTGAGAATGTTCTCGTCACCGCCAAGACAGGCAGTGGTAAGACGCTGGTGGGCGAGTACCAAATTGAGTATTCGCTCAAGCGAGGTGGACGAGTATTCTACACCACCCCCATCAAATCCCTATCCAACCAAAAATTCAACGATCTCAAGCAGCTCTACCCTAACAAGGTGGGCATCATGACGGGCGATATCAAGTTCATTCCCCAGGCCGAAGTGGTGGTGATGACGACGGAGATTCTGCGGAACCTTCTCTTCAAGATCGGGTCGTCAACGGAGGGTGTTGGGTCTACGGCTTCGCTCTCACTAGACGGAGTCGATGCTGTGGTCTTCGACGAGGTCCACTACTTCAACGATCCAGCGCGAGGAAAGGTGTGGGAGGAATGTCTCATCCTCCTTCCACCGACGATTCGTCTGGTTCTCCTCTCCGCAACGATTGATAGTCCAGCAGTCTTTGCTCAGTGGATCGGTGAAATGAAGCAGGTTCCGATACACCTCATTTCCACCCAGTATCGTGTTGTTCCCCTGGAGCACCGCGTGGTTGCGGGGGACAAGCTTCTGATGGACGAGAAGGACAAATTCCATAAGGAATCCTACGCCGACTACCTTCGGCATCTTAAGGGTATTGAAGATGCCGCTCGTAAGCATTCGGATGCAGTGAAAGCCAGGGTTGCTGGAGATCCAGTGGCCGCCCGTGAAATCCGTTCTACTGGATTTCTCCACCAGATGAATGAGATGATTGACGATCTCAATGCGAAAGAGAAATTGCCCGCGATGTTCTTCGTGTTCTCCCGCAAGAACTGTGAAGTGTATGCCTCCAAGGTGTCCTCTACCCTCATTGATACATCGGAGGGTGCAGCAATCAAGAATATTGTGCGTTTCCATCTCCACCGCTACCCCGAGCTGGAGATGCTGCCGCAGTACCATACACTCATGGATCTTCTCATGAAAGGTGTGGCCTTCCATCACAGCGGGATGCTCCCTCTCCTCAAGGAGATTGTGGAAATGCTGTTCTCCCGTGGCCTTATCAAGTTGCTGTTTGCGACAGAGACGTTTGCGGTCGGAATCAACATGCCGACCAAGACGGTGATCTTCACGAGTTACCGCAAATACGATGACGGCGCAGACGGGTTGCGGATGCTGAGGACGGACGAGTATATCCAGATGGCGGGTCGTGCAGGTCGGCGTGGAAAGGATACACGCGGATTCGTCTACTACCTCCCTGATCGCAAGCCTGAGACTGTGGAGGATGTGCAGCGGATGATGACGGGGAAGCAACAGTCCCTAGAATCACGAATGGATTTCCATTATGATTTCCTGCTAAAGTGTCTCCAGAGCGGGACGACGGGATGGCTAGGGTTGGTGAAGAAGTCGTACTGGTACGTCCAGCGTCAGGCGGAGACCGAGGGACGGCAGGCGGAACTTCTGGAGCTGCAGAAGAAGTACGTGGATCTGGATGTTGGAGAGTTTGAGCTGCGTGATACGTACGAGACGCAGATTCGGATCACGCAGAATGCCGAGCGGAAGAAGGCACAGGCATTCCTGGATTCGTGGAAAAATAAGCATATGGGACCTAAGTGGGAAAAGGGGTGGCTGGAGTTCAAGGAGTTCAAGAAGAATCGGGCGGCGATTGCCCTGCTCGAAGAGAAGGTTGAGGCATTCAAGACTATTCAGGTCCCGTTTCTGGCGAATCTTCAGCGGCTAGGGTATGCTGACGGCGAGACTCTCACGGAAATGGGTGTGCTAGCATCGGAAATCAATGAGGGGAATCCTCTTGTGATGTCCAAGCTGTTTATGGAAGGAGTCAATCTTCCGCGAGCGGAGTTGGTGGCCCTACTCTCGTGTTTCGTAGAAGGCGAGAAGACGGAGGATCCAATTACGGTTGATTGTCTACGTGTCCCAGAGACGCTACAGGATGCACTCAAGCGGGTGCACAAGATCGCGGCAGATCTGTATGCTCACGAGAACCCCAAGAGCCAGCCAGAGTACTGGACAGTGCACAACTACTGGCCCGAGATTGTGTATCGCTGGATGCACGAAGAGGAAATGGCGATCCTGTGTTCGTTCTACGAGGTGTACGAAGGCAACTTTATGAAGGCGATTCTCAAGACCGCCAATATCGTGGACGAGTGGATCACACTGGCCACGATAACTAAAAATCTGGGGGTCTTGGAAACTCTGCGTGAGATCAGGGTTGATCTCGTGCGGGGTCTAGTGGTCCCAGATTCCCTCTACCTACGTCTCTAATCTAAGTTAACGGACTTGGAAACTAAAGCAGATCTTGTTTGCTGCGTAAGAATTCCACCTACTATTCAGAATCCTCTCAATCTTAAGGAAATCAACATCGTTATCGGAATACAGGATCACAAACTCGGATAGCCCATCATTAGGATCCACCCGTTCGCGGTGTTCAATTGTGAATGCATCTTCAATATCAAACTCATAGTTTTCAACTCGCTGTCCCATTCCCATCCCAATCTGGATAGTTTTTCTGATTGTCCAATGTGGATGAACCCACTGTGTTGGACGATCAAGTTCCGAATACATATATGCCTTCTCGTGTGGAACACTCCAGCGAACATAGATGAGATCATTGTCGTTAAGGTCATTGAACTCCGCAATCTTGTAATCAGAGGGACTGAAGGCATCATCATCCTCGGGTGCTTCAGGAGAAAGGTTGGATAATGAGGGGGCTTGGCTGTTGCTCATGTTTGCGATCGAGTATTGGTTGCTTCTCCTCTTCCATGGACACGTAAACGGATTCGTTTTGTTCAGAATCAGAATCAGAATCATCTAAGCAAATCACGAGTCGCACCTGTATATTGTGTCTCGCATACTGTTTCCAGTGACTTAGTAAGAACGTGCGTTTTTCCCATGCATGAGCAGGTCTCTCTCCGTTCACCTTTGAATTATCAAAATACAGTTCCTCAATATCCATATCCGTAATCGTTTCGCCAAGAAACCAATTCAACGACTCTCCTATCGTTAGATGAGCAGGGGCAAACTTTCCGTCCATAAACAGTGTCCCTGTATCTGCGAAACATGTGACCGCAATCCGCTCTTCGTCGCCGCAATCTTTTATCGTAACATCACCTACGGTTATGAGACGATGTCGAGGCCTGAAAAATTTAAGGTCCATTCCTAGGAGAAAAGACATACACCGCAGTTTGCTAATTCTACATCACAGACTTTAATTTAATTAAATTTAAGTTATCCGTTTCTGGGGGAAGGTAATATTCAACACCAGAGGAAGGAGGGCCCCCGAATCCACCACTTCCTCCCACCGCATATCCAGAATGCACTTTTTCTGAAATTCGGGACCACTGAAGAAGTCAATATCCTGCCACATATAGTTGCTATCCGCCTTTCCCGTATGAATAAGCCGCAGGGTTTGGCCAACAGTGAGGAACTGGTCAAAGTGTGTCGTTGTCGTGTCTACGATCTCGCGAATGTAGTAGAAACATGTCCCAGTCCCTGCGTTCTTCCAGACCTCCAGTTGGTAGTCGTAGGGATAGTCTCCAATGTTGAAATGAAGTCTCATGATCGGAAAGTGTGTCATTTTACTGCTGTTACTCAGTTCAGAATGAAAAAGGGGTCTAATCCGTTTTAATGAAGTCTACTACACAAGAATTGGATCTACAGTCACATGAAACACCAGCCGCTCTTTCCAAGTTGGACGCTGCATGTCCAGGAAATACCGCACGTTCACAGGAGTTCCTTCCACCAGATTGTTGGGACTCGTAATCAGGCGGTTCCAGTCAGGGATCCAGATACGGGTGGACGAGACTACAATTCCCTTAATATCTTCGGGCCGACGCTGGAGAATGTCTAGGAAAGCCAAATCGCGAGCGTGCTTCTTCGCAAATGTCTGGAGTCGATTACAGTCCTCCTTCGCGTTGGGAACAGGCATTCCCTTCATTGCCATCTGGTTTACCACATCTGCCCAGCGCCGAATCGGGGACGAGCCGTGGCAGTATCGCGACTGGAAGCCCCAGTGTAGCACCTTTGGGGAAACATGTTCATATGTTGCGGAAGCATACGCAAACATTCGAGCATTCAGTCCTAGATTCTCATACTTCTCCAACTTTTCGCTGTCAGGAGCCGTGTGATGACGCAGCAGGCCCTTGCCTATCACAGTAAGAGCGCCCGCCATCTGTTTGTTGTAGTAAATCATGAGTTCCGCCACCCAGTCATGAGGATCCAAGAGCGGCTTCTTTCCCGCAAGATGCTCGCAGATCTCTCGGAGCGTATCCATCGGAATCTCTGTCGCTAGGCGGCAATTCTCGTAGGTATACGATTTCTTGTTGATGATCACAACTTCCTTGAAATGGGGATTCCAAATAGTATTGTCGGCCCAGTCGAAGAACAGCGTGTACCCAATCCGTTTCTCACCAGGAAGTAGGGACATCTTAGCTTCCAACGTCTTCGGAAACATGGAGCGCACAGGAACGCCGCCATCGTACAGCGACTGCCCAATATTTTGAGCATGGGTCATCCATGGATTTGCCCGCACCCATTCGGCAACATCGGCAATCGTGATCGCCACTTTTGTGGGTCCGTCCTCATGGTTCCAGATAGAAATACAGTCATCAATATCCAGGCACCCTGGAGGATCAATATTGATCGTAGGAACGTCTAGAATAGGTCGGTTGAACGAAGGTTCAATGGTCTCGGGAATCTTGGTCCAGTAATCAGGGGAATAAGCTACGTGAATAGCCTTGCGTTCGGCAAGCGGATCGCCACACACACCTACAATGTCTACAATTTGGCCGCGGGGGAGTTTATCATCATTGATCTTTTCGGCGACGACTAGGAGATTCTTCTTGAGATCACGATGAGCGGATGCGACAATCATCTGGGGGAACACCTTGTTCAGGGGGCTAAAGAGATACATTGGGATATTTCGGGAGGTGAGGCCATACCGCGTCTTGCTGGTGAGCTGAAGAACACCTGCGACACGCGTCATCTTTTTCTTGGTTGGTTACTGTTCTCCTACAGTAAGGAACTAAAACCCGTTTTTAGGAACTTGTCTGGGACTTCGGGCACTTTGAGCATCCTCCACCCATCCCCTCCTTCACCTTCGACGTAAAAGAGCTGCGAGACAGGATCCAATACAGTAGGACAACCCCAACAAGAGCTGTGAGCACATAGATCCAGTTTACCTGTAGAGTCTCCAAAATTCCTCCGCCCGTCAGTTTGGCCATTAGGTCTACTTTACTTTCAGCCAAGACATTTTATATACATAAATGGGCATCCCGTTCTACTTTGTTAGCCTCATTAAGGCACACAAGACAATTGTGTCCCGTGTCCGAACTCGGTTGGAACCGAATGTCCTTTCGATTGATTTCAATTGCTTAATTCACACGTATATGGATGATGCCCGACCGATTGAGAGTATTCTGGAAGCACTGGGTACTCTTCTTACGGACACTTGTAGCCCTCGGACTCATTTGTACATTGCGATGGACGGTCTTGTTCCCTACGCCAAGATTTCCCAGCAGCGATACCGTCGCTTCCGTATCCCCGAAGCAACGAACCCTATCTTTGATCGCAACCAGATCTCGCCAGGGACGCCGTATATGAAAGAACTGGACTTGGCGGTGCGTGCACGGTTTCCCCAGGCGATTGTTTCGTCTACCGATCTTCCTGGGGAAGGGGAACACAAACTGTTTGCGTGGTTGAAGACTCTTCCAGCTGCCGAGCGAACCAACACAGTCATCTACGGTCTGGATGCTGACCTGATTCTTCTGTCTCTTGCCCAGGAACAGTTGTGTTCCCTGTCTCTTCTACGAGAGAACCAGAATTTTCAGTCCAAGGCCGAAGGATATTCCACTCTGAACATCTCGGATCTGGCTCGGAAACTTCCAATGAACCCCCAACAGTATGTTGCCCTCTGTGTTCTCTGTTTCGGCAATGATTTCATGCCTCCTATCGGGATGTTTTCGCTGCGTGAAGGGGGGCATGACCGGGCCCTAGAATGTTATCGTCAGGCGGGGGAACCGAATCTCATGACGATTGGAGGACGTCAAGTGTTTATCCAGACAGCACACACACAGGAAATGAAGTTTTATAAGGAGCGTGCGAGGGCTCGTGATAAGCCAGCTGAGAAGGCAATTGTCTCCGAGGATGGTCAGCATTTTGAGGCCCGATACAATCTTCACATTCTGGATGGAACGACGAATATTGCCCAGTTAGTCCAGTCATTTTGGAAAACATTTGATTGGACTCTTCACTACTTTTGCGAGAACGAGTGCCTAGATTGGAACTGGGTGTATCCGTACCCTGAAGCCCCTCTTGTCCAGCAACTAGTACGGTACGAAGAGATTCCTATTCAGTGGACTCCCGACTCCCCAAAATTTACGGTGACGAAACAGCTGCAATTCATTCTGCCCCATGATTCGCTTCGCCGGGCGAAGAAGCGAGTCATGTTTCCCGACGAATTGTACAATGAGGAAACAGATACCCGTATTCCGTGGATGAGACGGTATGCGTGGGAATGTGAGCCACGAATCTCGCTTCCTATCGCGATCGAAGAGATGACAGCGGTCCAATCTTTCCAATATTCTTGAGCTTGAATCCTCCAGATACAGGCATCGTAATTCTCGGTATAATCACGTCTCCTGAGGACGTAGCTGACGATCGTTCAGGAATTGGAGATATAGCGATATTGGTGAAGGATGCTATATCCGACCATGAAAAGGAACGCTTTGACCAATATTCCTCTTCAATAGTGTTCAATTCTTTTAGTTTGGGAGCTGATGAGATTCCATTGAGCGTCATATTCTTCATCCAATCGTTGCGGATATAGACTAAGTACTGCTGACGCTTCACCCTTGCTGCATGATCATCCGGCATAATACTACGAAGTAGTTCAATACTTTCCTCCAGAGTGTACATCTTCTTGTGTGTGCGTTGATTCACGGTGTTATGTGCACGGAAGACAAACTCACACACGGTACGACGACTATTTTTCCATCCGGGGTTGCGTTGGGTGTAGACAGTAACCATATCTGAGAAATGCTGAAGACAGCTTGGGCACAGAATTGTTTGAGTAAACGATTCAAGAAACCGATTTAGGAGTTCCAGCTCATACTGGGACGGAAAATCGGGGTAAAGGGCAGCAATTGTGTGCAGGGTTGCCCATCCAAGTGGACCCCATGCTTTCGTCATTATATAGACTCATCAAGAAAGAAGACCCGCTCCCACCGAGTCAGCATACAAAACGCGAAGGACGGCAGGGGGGATATTCTTCTTATCTCCGCCGATGATCTTCTTCTCAATCAACTTCTTACGGATTAACGCAATATCCATCTTCGCAGCCTTGGCCTTCGCCGTCTTACGAGCCTTTTCAAGTCCACGCTCCGTCATGAGTTTCACTGACCGTTTACGAGTCACTGGCGATTTAGATGGGTTCTTATCGGGAACTATCTTCGCGGTCTTACGAAGAATTCCTTTCGGAAACGTCTTGGTAGACCGACGGTGACCGCGGCGGCCTCCAAATCCAGGGCCGCTCGGCATACCAACCGGAGGTAACGGCGACGTGACGGTCGTCACACGCATGGACTTATCCTGACCATTAAATGCGGGATCACTTCCCTCTTTAATGATGGTGTACTTGGTAGGACCATCGGTAGCAGGCATACAACCTCTTCTTACTCAAAACGGATAAAAACTTACGGCGACGGCCCGAGTATCAAGATACGACATGGAGGCGGTTCGAGCATATTTCAACAATGGTGTTTCGCGTTTCTCTGAGTCGCAGATTGAACCCTATGAAGACTTCCTCCGCAACAAGATTCCTCTGATCCTGCGATCAACACCACCCATCGTGGTATGGCACGATCAGGACGAGGCAACAAAGAAGTACAAGTACGAGTTCCGTCTCTCGTTTGATAACGTCTCCTACCTCAAGCCCCGTATTCAGGAAGCCACAGGACGACTGAAGCAGATGCTGCCGCACGAGGCCCGCATCCGCAACTTCACGTACGCTGCCCAGATGTTCGTGGACATCAAGCTCAAGGTTCGTTCGTACAGCGGCCCTGGTCTCACTGAGTTCAAGGAGGAGTCCAAGACGTTTGAAGGCATCTCGCTCGGCAAGATTCCGGTGATGCTGGGGTCTTCACTCTGCGTACTCAAGGACTATCCTCTCACACTTGAAGAGCTGGGCGAGTGCCCGCAAGATCCGTTCGGGTACTTCATTATCCACGGCGGTGAGCGAGTCATTCTGTCCCAGGAGAAGGTGGCGGACAACCGCATCATGGTCTTTCTCAACAAGAAGTCCACAACCAAGCACACTCATTCGGTGGAAATGAAGTCTCTCCACGAGAGCTTTACTCTCCCACCCAAGAAGCTGGAGATCCGGATGTCCAGTAAGTTCAACGGTCTTGGGTACCCCCTCTCCATCTGCATTCCTCGGTTCCGCGAGGATATTCCGATGATGGTCTTCTTCCGTTGCCTAGGTATTGAAACCGACAAGGAGGTCTTTGACCTCCTCAACGTTGAAAACACTGATTCAATTATTGCGTCCTTCAAGGAATGTGCGGATATCGGGGTGTTTAGCCAGCAGGAGGCTATTGAGTACCTCTCACACCACCTGCAGTACCCACCGGCAACGGACGATAAGACGGGTCACGTACGTGCCCTCCTCCTCACCGAGTTCCTTCCGCATATCGCTCTTCCATCAGAAACAATCGCTCCCGAAATTATGGCTGCACGCAAGATCAAGATTCTTGTGAGTATGGTGAAAAAGCTCCTGGACACAGCATCCGGCAAGCTTCCGGCCGATGATCGTGACGCGTACCCCAATAAGCGTGTCGTGACCACGGGCTCGCTCCTCACCCATCTCTTCCGCCAGCTGTTCCAAAAAGTGTGCAAGGATATCCGTTCCAAGTTCGTCCATGAAATCAACAATGATAATTGGAAGCGGTCAGGAAAGCCCCTGGATGTCCTCGTACTCTCCAACCTCTACAAGATCATGAAGGTCTCGTCTATTGAAGGCAAACTGAAGCAGGCTCTCGCCACAGGTAACTTTACGGTCCAGGGTCTCGGGACTTCGGGATCCACCTCCCTCTCTAACGCCACCAAGTCCGGTGTCTCCCAGGTCCTTAATCGCCTGTCGTACAACGCAACGCTCTCCCACATCCGCCGTATCCAGACGCCTGTGGAGAAGTCAGGCAAACTACTTGCTCCTCGCAAGCTGAATGGGTCGTCATGGGGGTTCGTGTGTCCCGTGGAGACTCCAGAGGGTCATTCGGTTGGTATTGTGAAGACGATGAGCTTGATGTCCACCATCTCCACCCACGTTCCCTCGTTCGTAGTCACCAACTTCCTTCGCGAGATCCCTGATATTGACTGGATCACCGATGCCTGGTCTAGCGGTCCGGTTGCACTTCTTGTGAATGGTACCATCATTGCCTACACGTCCAAGCCGAAGGATGTGTACGAGCGTCTCAAGGACGCCAAGCATTCGTGCCGGATCCATCCCCACATCTCGGTTGCCTGGAACGTTCTCCAGAACCGTATCATCATTGAGACAGACGCTGGTCGGCTGGTACGGCCCGTCTTCCGCGTAGAGAATGGTAAAGTCCTGCCCATGCCTCCCGAGGGAACGCAGTGGGCTGACTGGATCACTACCTGTGTTGGCTATATTGACGCCAACGAGTCCGAGGTCGCTCACATTGCGATGTTCCCATCCGAGGTGGGTCCAACGCACACCCACTGTGAGATTCATCCACACATGATTCTCGGCCATATGGCGTCCATCATTCCGCTATCCAACCACAATCAGTCACCTCGTAATGCTTACCAGTCCGCGATGGCCAAGCAGGCCATGACGCTGTATGCGTCCAACTACCATAAGCGTCTCGACAAGAACGCTTACCTCCTGGCTTCTCCGCAGCGGCCGATCGTGGAGACTCAGATCATGTCTATCTTGAATATGCACAAGATGCCGTCTGGATGCAATGCCATCGTGGCCATCGCGTGTTACTCGGGCTACAACCAGGAGGACTCCGTGATCCTCAACCGCGGATCCCTCAAGCGCGGGTTCATGCGTGGGTACTACTACACCGTGTACAAGGACGAGGAGCATCGTAACGTGGCGAGCGGTCGTGAGGAGCGGTTCTCTAAGCCCCGCCATGAGAATACTAAGGCGTTCAAGAATACGTCGTACCATGCCGTACAGGAGAACGGTATTCCCATCAAGAATGCTGTGGTTCAGGAGAACGATGTGGTGATCGGCAAGGTCGTGAACCTTCGGTCGGATCCCCATGGGTATCTGTACCGCGATCTGTCCACGACGCACAAGAACTCAGAGCCTGCGCGTATTGACGGTGTGTGGCAGGATAAGAACTCGGATGGATACCCGTTCGTCAAGGTCCGCGTGATTGCCGAGCGAACGCCGCAGATTGGTGATAAGTTTGCTTCGCGTGCCGGACAGAAGGGGACGTGCGGAATGATTCTGGACGAGTGTGATATGCCGTTCACTGCCTCGGGTCTGCGTCCCGACATCATTATGAACCCTCACGCTATTCCGTCGCGCATGACGATTGCCCAACTACTAGAGACGATGTATAGCCGTGTAGGTGTTCAAACAGGGAATCTGGGTGATGGTACGCCCTACTCCCATCTCGGGATTGAGGACCTCAAGGTTCACATGGCGAATCTCGGGATGCACCCCTATGGTAACGAGATCATGTACAATGGTCAGACAGGCGAGCAGATGGAGGTAGAAATCTTCATTGGGACCACGCATTACCAGCGTCTGAAGCACATGGTGATTGATAAGGCCCATTCTCGTGGTCGCGGCCCTATCGTGTCTCTGACCCGTCAGCCGTGCGAAGGTCGGGCTCGTGATGGCGGTCTGCGTGTCGGCGAGATGGAGCGTGATTGCTTCATTACGCACGGTGCGTCTGCGTTCACAAAGGAGCGTCTCATGGATGTATCAGACCCGTTCACCACAGGGGTCTGTTCAACTTGCGGTTCGCTCTCTACAATCAACGAGAAGGATCGTCTCTATGAGTGTAGGTCGTGTGGGTCCAAAGCAGGGCTGGAAGATAAGACGATTCCGTATGCCGTCAAGCTGTGGCTACAGGAACTGGAGGCAATGCACATCTCGCCTCGCATGATCTCGTCCTAAGCCTAACCAGAAATAGTGTAGAAATAGTGTGTCTTTGGTGATGGAGTTGTTATTACTGGGGGGTCATCGTTGATGGGTCGGCCCCCGGCGGTTGCTAGTGTAGTGTCTACTGCGATCACATACATTGTATTTTGTCCTGTGATAAGAGGGGTAGCAAGGGCCTGGATAATGGGATTATTCTTTGTAGAGGTTCCATTCATAACAAACTGACTGGTGAAAGACTGTGCTGAGGGAGTTGTACCAATTGAAGCGGTTGGATATGCCTGATATTGATTGATAACTCCATAGGTTGATGAAGTATAAATAAACCCAGAAGAGTCAACGACCGGCAAAGTATAATCTGGATAAATTTCTTCACCGGACGCATTAGACCAAATGTATTTGTACTGAAAGTTCGTTACACTTGCTTCAAGTCCTCCTACAGCAAGCAGTCTACGGATACCGCTACTTGAGTTGATAATCATGTGGGCCCACAGGTTACCAATACTATCAGTAGACACTACAGGTGTGGACTTAATTTGAAGACCTCCAGGAATTCGTACAGGGATATCATAGGCACTTTCACGAACGGTGGTATTGCTGAGGATATATAAATACTCATCATCCGGCATCGCAACACCTATGTACCATGAGGTAACGTAGGGGGTTAAAGGAGCACCTCCGATGGTTGATGGTACAGTATACACCCAATTCAATGTCCCTGTTTGAGCAGTGTAACAATAGATCTTCTTATTATCGGATCCAATAAACACATTGATTCCATCGGTAACCACTGACGTCTTAAACACTTCACCTGGAGTCTGGGTTGTTGCTGTCCAAGCCCTTCCACCACCTTCTGCATTGAATGCACCTATCGTATTTCCGTATGCCGCTACGATATAGTCAAACGCACCGTTCGTGATACATGCAGGGGATCCATATATTTGTTGACCTAATACGATAGGGTAACCGGAAAGAATATTTGCGTTCGAGTCTAGACGATAGAGGGTTCCAGTATCAGTGGTAACTACAACTGCACCTTTTGTAGAGACGACTGGTCCTGCGACTGTTGCATTCCCAAATGATCGATATAAAGAAACGTTATTACTATATAATTTTGTGAGAATTCCAGAGCCTGATAAAAAGTAGACTTCTCCAAGAGGACCTATAGCTGGCTGTGTGGGTGACGGATCTACTGAAAATGTAAGAGACGTAGATACTACAACACTAGCCGGAACACTTATAGATGAACGGAATCCGGTAGAATGTCCATGGTCTATATACTGTCTAATTGGAACGGTAATAGGATACACGGGTGCAACAGGATCGGGAGGGAAAATAGGGGGAGGAAGTGGAAGGCAATAAAACGGGGTGACTGGACAGTTTACGATCGGTGGAGGACAGCATAGCGGGCTCTTTACTACATCTAAGATCGGTCGGTTCCTGGTATTCGTAAGACCCCATCCAAACCGTAAACGAGGACTAAACGGTTCTACAATACGTTTACAGGATGTTGTAGGATAAGGCTGTAGGAATGGAACTTGCTGGCGAGCCGGAGGAGGCTGATAATTGCTTCTGGGTGGCGATACGAAAGTAGTTTTATACAGAATAGATTCCGAATTGAAGTTACTACTTGATAAGTAGATCTTACCAACCGAATCAATCGCAACAGTATTTGCTCCGCTTATTGTGATTTGGAGAGGGTCTGTACTAATTTGAAAGGACGATAGGTTATTTCCTATAATATGTGTCTCCGCTCCGATATAGCTATTTTTGGCGTAAATACCGTTTGACCTGGTGTAAAAAACGTTATCTCCAAGACTGACTATATTGCGCAAGGATGACTTAACTCCTGGCGATGTAAGACTTTTGAAGGTTGGCTGATAATTCAAAAAGTTGTAGTAGTAAATAGTTCCAAACCGAGAATCAATAGAGTAAATAATCTGTTCGTTTGCAGATAGGGCAATTCCACGAAAATTCAGGACTGCTCCTTGGTTCCTAAACAAAAGGTTCACAAATGCATTTCCGTATCGTTCTATCGTAGAAATAGAGGAACCGTTACCGGTCACTAAATAGACAACGCCTTGGGAATCAACGGTAATGTTACCTGTATTGTCTCCAAACGTGTATATATCGAGGTCTATGGGTACAGTCTGTGTCTGCTGCGATAGAGTCGTAAGAGGGATTGATGCGATGGAAAATCGGAGACAGTGCCTATCATATGGGGCGTTTACGAAGAGATATTTCCCGGTTGGATCAACTGCGAGACCTGTAATCTCTCCAGATAGACCTGCAATATTGTTTCCAGAAGGTATGATTCGAAATGGCTTAGCACCGGCATAATCCGTCAACGAATAAATCTTACCGTTTGATGTCCCGATATACATAACATTGTAGTAATTTCCAGTATTGTTGTATGGTGTTGTAGCTACCGTTAGAGCCGATATTTTATCGGTATACGAGTAAGCCGTTACGTTAGAAATAATGCTCATTATACTGAAAGATGGAAATAATCAGATGTAGGAATACACAAGGACCAAGGAAATAGCATCATGAACCACTGCACCCCAGTACGCATAGTACCAGCTCGTGTTGAACCCAAGAATCATGACCAAAATCACAATGATTGAACGTAGAAATGTGTTGATTAGAACATTGCCCGTTGGGAACAAAAAAGGATCCATATCTCCTAGTCAAAGAAAAAAATATATCTGGCCCCAACGAGGTCGTTTCGTTCTAGACCGCCGCGTGGGTCCAGGAGAAAAAAATAATGTTGATATGGAACATAAACACAAATGGGAGGTGGTCTAATGCAGCTCGTCTCGTACGGTGCCCAGGATATCTATATCTCGGGTAATCCCCAGATTACCTTCTGGAAGGTGCTGTACAAGCGCCACACGAACTTCGCCATGGAGGCGATTGAGGTGACGTTCAACGGCCAGGCGGACTTCGGCCGCCGCGTCACGGCCGTTATCTCGCGTAACGCCGACCTGATGTACCGCACGTACATCCAGGTCACGCTGCCCCAGATCAACCTGAACGTTAGCACTGCCGCCACGACGCGCTTCCGCTGGCTCAACTATGTCGGCCACCGCCTGATTAAGCAGGTCGAGATCGAGATCGGCGGATCCCGTATTGACCGCCAGTACGGTGACTGGATGCAGATCTGGACGCAGCTGACGCAGCCCCTCGGCACCCAGGTGTCGTTCGACGACATGGTGGGCAACTCCGCCGACCTCGTGCTGCTGAAGGACTCGGCTGGTGTTGCGCTGGACGCCACGTGCGCCGCCTCGGAGGCCACCAACTCGTGCTTGTCCCGCGCTGGCACGCCGCTCAAGACGCTGTACATCCCGCTCCAGTTCTGGTACTGCCGCAACCCCGGCCTGGCCATCCCGCTGATCGCCCTCCAGTACCACGAGGTGCGCATCAACGTGGAGTTCGAGCAGAACTACAACTGCTGCTACGCCGATGCCGCCAACGGCGACCTCTCGGTACTGCCGCTGTACCCCTCTGTACTTGGCCTCGGCAACGGTGTCACGGCCGTCTCCCAGCTCCAGCTGGTTGCCGCGTCGCTGTACATTGACTACGTCTACCTCGACACGGAGGAGCGCCGCCGCTTTGCCCAGCAGTCGCATGAGTACCTGATTGACCAGCTCCAGTTCACGGGCGACGAGACGGTCACGGCCTCCTCGAACAAGATTCAGATGAACTTTAACCACCCGGTTAAGGAGCTGATCTGGGTTGTCCAGCGCGACTCGTTCGTTGACTGCAATGCGCCCCCGACGCCGTGGATCATGGAGGCGCTGGGCCAGCAGCCGTTCAACTACTCCGACGACTGGTCGACGGAGGGCATCGTGACGGCCGTGCTGGGCCGCGGCGCCTTGGCCACCAACTCGGTCAGCGGCACGCAGGCGGTACCGACGTTCTCGGTGTCCCTGGCTTCGCCTACTCCCAGTCCCAGCTGGGCGGCATCGGTGTTGCGGTTGGCTCGGGCCTCACCACGGGCTCGGGCATCTACCAGACGGACGGCACGGCCGGTGCGGACAACTTCTTCGAGGGCACCACGAACTACCTGCTCGCCAAGGTCATCCTGGCCTCGAACGTCAAGTGCGAGGGCAAGAACCCCGTGGAGGTCGCCAAGGTGCAGCTCAACGGCCAGGACCGCTTCGACGAGCGCGAGGGCCGCTACTTCGACAAGGTGCAGCCGTGGCAGCACCACACCCGCACGCCGTCGGTGGGCATCAACGTGTACTCCTTCGCGCTCAAGCCCGAGGAGCACCAGCCCAGCGGCACGTGCAACTTCTCGCGTATCGACAAGGCCACGCTCAACCTCACGCTGTCCGTCAACACGGTCCAGCAGCAGCGCACGGCCAAGGTGCGCATCTACGCCGTCAACTACAACGTGCTCCGCGTCATGTCGGGCATGGGCGGCCTGGCCTACTCCAACTAAACAGCTACACGGTGGTGGTGCTGTTTGGTGGTAACTTAAACTAAAAAATAAATAACGAATCCTGGAACCAGGGTTCAATACGATTCATAAATATGAAGCGTATTGATAAATGACTTTTCAGAGTCGTAGTCAAGCACAGCAGGACCTGTTTGTATGGAACATTCTCCAGAATAAGACAGATGGATTGTTTCTGGATATAGGATCACATGATCCCGTGTATATTAACAATACCTATGAACTAGAGCAGAAGAAGGGATGGAGGGGGTACCTTTTCGATATAGACCGCAAGTGGGCTGCACCCACTGCAGCAAGGCGAGCATCGCCATTTGTGTGTGCTGACCTGACTACCTTTGATTGGACGAGTTTCATTCATAGCAAGGGAATTTCCGGGAAGAGGTTCGATTATATGTCCTTTGATATTGATCGTGCGTCTCTCCTCGCTGTTCGGCGCTTTCCATTTAATGAAATTTCATTCTCTGTTGCGACAGTTGAGCACGACTCGTATCGCTTCGGAGAAGCGGTAGCTACAGAAATGCGAGAAATCTTTGGTCGTAACGGATATGATATTTTATGCAAGGACGTAAAGTTAAATGGGATTCCTTACGAAGACTGGTATGTTCATACCTCGCTCCTAGAACAAACCCCCGAGATTGAGCGTTTTCGTTGCGAAGGACTTGAATATTCTGAAATTCTTAAAAAGTTATGAATAGATTTGTACCCCCTGTGAGTGGGCGTTCCACTTCGGTGGAAAGTATGGGCTTTCCAAAATCATAGAGGGGAATATGATTCCAGGTAATAAATCCATGTGAGATCTTGGGAAATAACGTTTGTATATATTTACGCTGATGGATCGCCGGAATCTCGCTAAAGCAGTAGTTACTCACAAGGAAGTAATTACTGCCCACAATATCCGATCCATAAGTTGATGACGAGTGGAAGCTTACTGGAAAACTTAGTTGAAAGTTTGCTAGGTATCTTTTCTGTAGAGAAATAGCCTCGTCGAGATCAATACACTCATACGAAGATACTGGACGCTGCGTCTGTTTTGAAAGATAATCTATTGCTAGACACAGCCCCCCGTATCCACACCCGATTTCTACGATAGAAGATCCTGGCTCCATGCGTTTCAAAACAAGCCAAGCATGGTAGAGGTACCGCAGTGAAGTCCCGGAAACCTCGCAAGAGAGTTTATGAATAAACTGCTTATTTGGCTTTCCAATCCGGTCATTCAGTAGACAAAACTCTACTATGCTCGAGTCTGGCATACCACACTCATATTTCAGGATATTAAAGTACTCCATACCCAGTCCTGATGTTACATGCTCAAGCATTTGCGTGTAACGAGGATGGCTCTTGAATGAGTCAAGAGGGCAAGTCTTCGTATATGCTGCGTAATCGGCATACTCCGATTGAATAATCATTTAATAGAATAGATAGTATTAAGTGTAAATGCCGTTCATCTTTACTGAAATGATCCGATGCGGAGAGATTGGGACTCACGCCATTGAATCATTCCACCGACACCACCCAAACCTCGTTGTTAACATTTTTTTGGGACCGGAGGATCGCCAGTACATTCCAGACCACCCGAATACCCGATATCACATTATTCGCAAGGATACGCCTATTTATGACGCATTCAATAACGGGCATCACGGCACGGCCATGCTGCAGCAGAAGATATTTTCAGAGCATCACGGGGAGCAGCTAATTCACTTTGATGCAGATGTCTACTTCACCGGAAATATACTCGATGACATTATTGAGGGACTCAAGACTCACGACCTAGTAGGTTCGTTCCGACCGTACCGTCTGAACCCCAATAACCGCGATGACGTACGAAGGTATAGAGATGCGATACAGACATACTGTCTGGGCGTGAACACGTCAAAAATCACAATTAGGGATCCAGATACGATGCGTAACTACATTCAGGGGTTTGGCTGGAGACATCCAACAATCGATTATTTCGACCCCGTAACATTCCACATGCTGGATAATGGTGCAACTATTAAGTATCTGCCGGTTGAGGTTATTGGTGGCGTTGATCAAGCGGGGGGTCGCAAGAATGGATATCCGACGAACGAGCACATGGATTATGGACAGAAGATCGTTCACTTTGCAGGAATCGGAAGCGGTAGGAACTTTTACCAGATGCTGCAGCGGGGTGAACGGCCGTCCGTCTACGAATCATACGTGAAGTTTGGTCTTGAACGATACGATATGTATCTCCGCGTATTTACTGGGCGGGGAATATTGAGTGCGCCTACCTTTGATATATCTGCAATTCGGATGCATTTAGGGTTAGATAATGTGAATAATCATAAATAAAATGATCCACGCGCTCTACATTAATTTGGATGAACGTCCGGACAGGCGGGAATCGGTTGAATCCGAACTTAAAAAGATAGACTGTACGTTTGAACGCATTCCCGCAGTCAAACATACACTCGGACTGATAGGTTGTGCAGAGTCTCATATCAAATGTATACAATTAGCGAAAGAACGAAACCTTCCCCGAATTCTTGTTGTCGAAGACGATCTTGAATGGGTGCAGAATCCACATGTAGTAAATCATGCACTCAATACCCTTCCACCCCATGATGTCGCCGTGCTTGCCCCCATCATCTCTGCTGGATCAAAAGTTCGTAGGGTGAACACCCAGTTTGTCACAGGTAGTGTATGTCAAACAACACTTGCCTACGTATGTGAGCGCCACTACTACGATACGCTCCTAAAAAATTTATGTGAAGGACACTCAAAACTAGTACGTGAATATCATCTGCATGGAACATATGCACTTGATCAGTACTGGAAACGACTCCAGATTCTTGATAATTGGATATTCGCACACCCAACTCTCGCAATCCAAAAACCAGGAGTTAGCACGATTGAAGGAAAACATGTGGATTACACGGCTCCGTACAACAATGTTCTAAACATCACCTATTCGTGAAAAATAGACTTTGCGTCTAAGCTCAAGCATTTTACATTGGGGATACGTGTGGCCAGGTATCCTACCGTGTAATCTTCAAATATATGTTTACCGAAGAAATCCTTTTGTGCGAGCAGACTCCTCCGAGCATTCCGACTCAGAAAATAGAAACGTCCAGGGCAGTATTGCGTTCTTCGGATGATGCAAGGCTTTCGAAGTTCGGGGGGTACATTCGGATAGTGATATACACTCGCATGTTCCTCTGCTTCGAATAACTCCCCACCGTAATCATACCCCTCGATTGCTCCAAGCATACTTTCAAATGCAGGTATCTCGCATTTCATATCGTCATCGGTTTTCAGGAGATACTCGACCTCTGGAAAAAGCCTCTGGACGGCAAGGATAGTCAAGTACGTTTTCTTTGGGAGAAATTCGTAACTGTCTATACACTGGACATACATGATATTTTCTGACTCTCGGTATTCGTATTCGGTTAGGAGGGCAGGATCTCCAATCACATGAAACCAACGAACCTTTATATGCGGAAGCCAAGTAGATCGCTGTTTAACTCTCTTTGCGGAATACTTCCTGCAGTTCAGAATCATTAAACAGTACTTCTCCATTTAGATGTAACATGGTAACTGAGATTAAATGCCTTACTTCACAAATGAACCATCGCTACACCTTGACTTTCTTGAAAAGGGCAGTCAGGATGTGTTTGTATCTATAGACAATCCGTTCGCGAAGAGGGGGTCGTTTAAGGGCATTCTTGTTCTCCTTATCCGAGAACCAGAAGCAATCTTACACCAACGGGAGGCATCTATTCAAAACCATGCAAATTTCGACTATATATTTACCCATGATCAGGCGGTATTGAATGCGTGTCCCAATGCTCGTCTTTACCTATTTGGAACGACATGGATACCGGCTAATATATACAATACTATCGATGTTCAGAAGAAGCAGGGTAAAATATCATGTCTTACCGGTAGTAAAGAGTTGACACCTGCTCATTCTTTTAGGAAGATCCTATATAGTAATCAGAACTCGTTTTCGTCCCTGCCTATTACGTGGTTCCGTTCTTCGAAGGGAAATATTCTACCCAATTTAGGAAATAATCCGATAATTGGAGATAGCAAGGCCCCTCTCTTTCTAGACTATCAATACTCGATTGTGATTGAGAACTGTCGTGAGAACAACTACTTCACCGAAAAGCTGATGGACTGTCTCATAACTAAAACCATCCCAATATACTATGGATGCCCCAACATCTCGAACTGGTTTGATACTCGCGGATGGATTATCCTAGAATCTACATCTATTCAAGAATTCCGTATGAAGTGTACGCGTCTTCCGAACT
>Ga0209191_1000163_pt1 | contig 54289 bp, 77 predicted proteins | sample S_130626_EF_Meta_FD_187320 | JGI IMG/M metagenome (GOLD analysis project Ga0209191, IMG submission 187320) | Freshwater microbial communities from Lake Simoncouche, Canada to study carbon cycling - S_130626_EF_MetaG (SPAdes) (version 2) | ecosystem: Environmental > Aquatic > Freshwater > Lake ...
TAGAAGTTGTATTTTGGACCAATCCTAATATCGGACTTACTCCACAGGACCCAGAAATAGTAGACTATTGGTGCGAATTGTACCGAACTCATCCTACCTGTCCTAGATTAATACAACCACAATGGTCAAAGAACAAAAAAGAATTAGTATACAGGCTTGTAGAAAAGTTTTTAGATGCAGGAGTGATCAACGAATTTAAAGTAGATCTGCAAGACCTCGACCCAGTGGTGTTGGATTACATAGAAAGACCAGAGATGCCGTGGATTGAGCATAAACCATTATTAGCTGAAATGGTCAACAGATATTACGAAAAATATAATGTACACGACACTGAAGTTCAAATATTTTTTATTTGGGGATTGCCTGGTCAGACTTTCGAAAATATGAAACGAAATATGATCGAAAGCGGAACTATAGGTGCTAGGGCACATACATTTTTGTTTGAAATATTGCCCAATACTCCGGCAGCAGATCCTAAATATATCCAGAGATTTAATTTAAATATCAAAGAAATTATTATCAAAGGTGACCCAATTACCACAGTTATTTCTAGTTCTACTATGGACATCAAGGAATGGTTGACTGGCACCATAGCCTACTACCTACATAAAAGCATGGTACAGAAATTCTATTGGAAAAAAGTTATTGGCAGGGAAGCTACTTATTTTAAAAACTTTTATAAATTTCAAAAAGTAATAGATTCCAGTTATGAGCATTTCTTACAGACCAACGTGGTTCAGATTGTTGATAATGGAAGTCCCTATGATTTCAAAGTATATGTCACTGAAAACTTGGAATATCTTTATGAACTATTCTACGAAGAAAAACTCAACAACCAACTAACATCAACTGATAATCATTCGTTCTCGCTGTAGTTCAATGGATAGAACAAGACACTCCTAAGGTCAAGATCTCAGTTCGATCCTGGGCAGCGAGACCATAGAGTAAATACTAGGCTATGTTAAAAGAACACTTGTTGCCATCAAAATTTGAAAATTTTATAAGAGCATGGACCATCGACGATTGTTCTATCTGTGACGAAATCATAGATTACTTTTATCAAAATGAAAAAACCGAGGGCGGGCTAATGACTGCTACCGGACGTGTTGAAGTCAACAAAGAGTACAAAGACTCTGTGGATTGTTCTTTTGATGCGTCAACGGATCTCGGTAAACGATATATCGGTGAACAGTTACGGTCAGTGACTGACGAATATGTAAAAAGTTTTCCGGCAGTCAATGATTACAGCAGATGGGGTGTGGTTGAACCTGTTCATATAAAATTCTATCAGCCCGGTGCAGGATATCATGCATTTCATACCGAACGTAGTTCTGCAACCTATCCTATAAACAACAGACATCTTGTTTTTATGACCTATCTAAATGATGTGTCTGACAGCGGTGAGACTGAATTTTTACATCAAGGAATTAAAATCAAACCTCAAAAAGGGCTAACAGTGATTTGGCCAGCAGACTGGACTTACACTCACCGAGGCATAACCAGCTTGACACAAAACAAATATATTATAACAGGATGGTATAGTTTTTTTTAATCATATGACTAATACAAACAAATTTTCAATATTACCGCTATTTCCGACCACCCTTGGTGCTGTGACTGTATCTGAAGATTTCAGCAATCTTGAAAAGATCAAAGAGTTTGCATACACTGACATTACCAGTGATGAAAGTTTTAATTCTTTTAAAACTGAAGACAATCAATTACTATCAAATTTTCCAAAAGAAAAAGAAATACTGCTGTCATATTTTAATAATTTTAAAAATGATATTCTAGCATTGAACGACAACGAATTTGCTATTTCGTCATCCTGGGCCACCCGTGTAGGACAGAATGGATTTTGTCAGCTACACGATCATAAGAATTCTTTTTACAGCGGTGTATTATATCTTGACAGCGTTAATGCTGGCGGTGACATCTTATTTCAAAATCCACTCACAACAGGATCCTTTTTAGTAAATCCGGTAGAATGGAATACATTTAATTTCGAAACATATCAACTGACACCCGAAAAGAATCTATTAATTTTATTTCCAAGCTATCTGAAACATAGAATCAACAAATACCTCGGTGCTGAATTTCGATATTCGATAGCATTTAATATTGTGCCTATCGGTAAGTTTGGAAGGGGTGATTCGATAGTCAACTATCAATTAATCGAATAATGATCACACCTTACGCCACAGAAGAATTATTAGAGATTAATGATTCCTGCAATCCGTATTTTGTTAATGGGGTTGTGGTTGTAGATGATGTCTATAAAAACTATGAAAAATTACACAGTATGTTACAAAACATGCCTGTGTCGAGATGGAAGACATCAAGCAGCAGTAAAAATTTTACAGAGTATTACGATTGTAGAGCTACTCTAGCGTCCCCGTTTGTTGAAAAAGAAAACACAGCTATCATAAAATTAATCAAACATCTTATTAAAGAATACTTCGATCAAGATAACACTACTCTTGAAAAAGAAAGTTCAATTTTAGATTTTGGATTTTATAAGAATATCAAAAAAGATGTTCCTAAATTTTTACAACATTTCCCTCACAAGGAAACATCATTTAATTGTTTAATATACATAGACAAAATTTGTTCAGGTGGTACAGCGTTGTTCGATATCGATGATCATATCACTAATCAAGAACATGTACATGTGTTGTGTGATATCTCAATGTATCCGATAGAATTAATTAGAGCCAAACCAAATCGTCTAGTTATATTTCCGGGTAACAGGTATCATGGAGCATTTATAGAAGATCACAATCTATATGTCGACCATTGGAGAATTGTACAACTAATGTTTTTTAACAATAACAAAATTGATAATGTTTGATAACTTCAAATTTATGCCAGATTCAAATAAAATCCTAGTAGGAACAATGCCTAATGAAATTTTTTTAGAGATATCTGAATTTGTCAAGCATTGTAGAAAAGTCAAAGATCATCCCTTAGGCAGTCTTCGAAATCATTTAAATGGCGGAGAAAATAGTTATCAAATATCAATTCCAAAACCGTTGATAGAAGAATCTTTTTTATTTCCGTATCTAATTAAATTAGGTGAACATTTTTTGAGACTACAAGGCATAGAAATCGGTGAGGAAAAAAGAAAGGTGAGATTGAGATCAACTCATAATCATTTTGATGGGTACGATTGCTGGATCAATTTTACAAATAAAAATGACAATAATCCCTTTCATACACATCTAGGTAGTTTATCTGGAGTAATTTATTATTCCAATCAAGATAACTGTCCTACTATCTTTGAGGGCGATGTTAAATATTTCGGTAAAGAGCAAGAAATTGTAATCTTTCCTTCTACGTTAAAACATTGTGTTGAAACACATGTCAGCGACAATGAACGAATTACTTTGAGTTTTAATTTAGATTATACAGGATGAACGCGGGGTTAGTTTAATGGCAAAACAGCAGATTTCCAATCTTCGGTCGAGAGTTCGATTCTCTCACTCCGCTCCAAGGACACTATGCAGGTAGTAGATCAAACACAGCTTGTTCGCAAATTCAACTTCAGAAGTGTTATCACTGAGCAAGATGATGCTGTGGCCTGCAACATTATCAAGGGCATTATTGCTGACGGCAATTACTTTACCAACAGTCCCAAGTTTCAAACCAAAGAAAATATTTTTGCTAGACCAGAACCTGTATGGCTGAAATATCGTATGAGCTTTATGTTCAGCCTATTCATGTATCTGGGCCGCGAAGTCAAAGTATCCGACATGATGGCTTGGAGTTTTATGACCAATCTCCAGGGTGCCGAAGATCGTGAAAAACTATGGCACAATCATTGGCATCCAAAAAATCCCAATAGTAAAATGTTCAGCGGCATATACTACCTGCATATTCCCGATGATGTCAAAGATCGAGATTACTGTGGCACGGAGATAGCACCAAATGGTGCAGAGCAGGATGGTAAGTATTTCATCACCCCCACGCCAGGTCATTGGATCATATATCCCAGTGAAACGTGGCATCGTCCGGGTATCGTACAAAGCAATCAATATCGATTTATATTGGCAGCAGACATAGAAGTGAATGTCTAATGTTTTGATAATCGGTGACAGCTGGGGAGTTCCAAATTACCCATCATCGTACCACGGAGATTTCGAACGTGTTCACATAGGTGATCCTCCCGAAATACACATTGAATTTTTACTTCGAAATCTCGGACACACAGTAGTCAATTGTTCAATTAATGCCAAGGGGAATTTAACCAGTATCTTAAAAGGCATTGAGCATGTTCGATCAAATCCAGTGGATTGGATCGTTTGGTTCCATACTGAAATGCTACGTGATTCTTATCTAAATGGGCTAAACAAAACCTATTATAAAATCAGTGAGTTACAAGAATCGATTTCGGAAATAGTATATAAAAAATTTCAAGAACTAAAACAAATCAGCGGTGCTAGATCTATTGTGATCGGCGGTCAGGCTCCGGTATTAGATAGTTTTTATAAGTACACCTCGGCAGACCATGTCAAGCAAGATTGGCGCGGAGAGATTTTAAATCGCGAATTTCCAATAGTGCATTCAATATGCTCTCTTGATCTTTTAGACAGTCCCTATTGTACAGATACCATAGAAGACAAATTGAGGCTGCTAGATCAGCATAAAATTATTTTAGATGCAATGTCCGAATCCTCTGACTTTCCGGATCGATGTCACCCCGGTCAGCGGCCCCATGCAGAATTGTGTGTATGGTTAGAAAAAATTATTGGCTCCTATAGTTAAATGGCATAACGCATCCTTGGTAAGGATGTATTTCAAGTTCGATTCTTGGTTGGAGCACCACTTGACAACATTCAAATAAGACTGTATAATTAAGTAATACGCAAGGAGCTCTTATGGATATTCAAGTTATGGCAAGGAAAAGTATCAGCAAAGTGCTGGTTGAAAATTGTCTACAGTTGTTTCGAAATGAATTGAAATTGCAGAACAGTCGGTATTCACTGATAGTTGTTCCTGAAAGAGGAATGAGTGTTAAAGACGGTATCCGAGGTAGTGTATTTAAATTAGGGCCAACTGTTATAGGCATGAGCATAGACACTGCCCTTGACACAGAAAGATTGATCATTGCTCTAGCACATGAAATGGTGCATGTCAAGCAGTATGCTCGAGGTCAAATCACTCATGGAAAGAATCTCAACAGCAAGTTTTGGATGGGCAAGAAATTCCGAGGTCATTATTATGATCTGCCTTGGGAAGTAGAAGCCTTTAGCAAAGAACGAGTGTTAGCCAACAAGATTTTTAAAATCATAGACAAGGCAGACGCTCAATTAAAATCAAAGAAAAATGTCAAAAAGTGATCTTATAGAATTAACTGGTGAAGTTGAAGAAGTGTTACCTGGCAACATGTTCAGGGTCAAGGTAGATAACCTACCTAACATTCTTACCTGCTATACCAGTGGTAAATTAAAACAGCACAAGATAAAAATTATCTTAGGCGATAGAGTTAAAATTGAAGTAAGCCCATATGACCTAACTAAAGGTCGTGTGACATATAGGTTATAAGGAAAATATCATGCCACAGATTCAAAACGTATCATTGAGTGCTGTAGCCAACGGCCATCATTTTGATGCAGGTGAGAACTCTATGCTGATACAGATAGTTAATGCACCAGAAGATCTTCCTGTTCCAAAATATAAATTCAAAGAAACACATCAATTTTGTTTTCTTGATGTTGAGAAAGATCATCAAAGCGATGACCCCACTGAAAAGTGCAGTCCCGAGCAGGCCGCAGAGCTTGTTCGGTTGTTGCAACACGCATTAGAAAATCGCATGCAGGTAGTGGTACATTGCCATGCAGGTATTTGTCGCAGCGGGGCAGTTTGTGAAGTTGGCGTTATGCTGGGGTTTGATGACACCGAAGTTTTCCGTAGACCTAATTTGCTGGTCAAACATCTCATGATGAAAACATTGGGCTGGACCTATGATGAAAATGAAGACCGCACTGACAACAGAGTAACCTAACGATTATAAGGAAAATATCATGCCATGGATTCAAAACATAGGTTTAGGCGATATCAAAAAAGGATTTCACATTGATCCTGGCACAAATGCCATGTTGATTCAAATTGTTGATCCAGATATGGAGTTTCCTATACCTAAGTATTCTTTCAAAGAAATCCATCAATTCCAATTCTTAGACATTGAAGAAAAAGACTTTGCCCTAGAAGAAGCCATGCGGTGTAGTCAAGAGCAGGCCAACGAGCTTGTTAGACTGTTGCAACACGCACTAGAGCAGAGAATGAATGTTATAGTTCATTGTCACGCTGGCGTTTGCCGCAGCGGTGCTGTTTGCGAACTTGGTGTTATGCTAGGGTTCGGAGACACTGAAGTATTTCGTAGTCCTAATCTGCTGGTCAAACATCGTATGATGAAAGCCCTAGGTTGGACCTACGATCCGGATGAGCCGCACAGTATCAATGGTGTAACAACTGAGTTTGGAATTATTCTCCCCAAGGAGATAGAGTGGGCCAATGACAACGAAAAAGTTTTTGTCTTGGCCGCTGAACGCAGAGCACGTAGAGAAAGAGAAGGTGACATATGATTAGATTAAATATATTTGAATTGAACAAAATTAAAAAAATCTGTGAGGAAGTTGGTACAGAATACTTTACGCTAGAACAAGATAATAGTTCTGGTATTGGCAGTGTTCTTACATTCACCTACGAGACAGAAATCGCAGATTATCCTGCTAGAGTATCTATCGAAGTATCCGGAGTGGAGAGTTGGTGATTGTGGCATTTCTACAACACCCCGTTGATTTTGGTTGACGGGGTTTCTTTTTGACGCTATAATAATGGTATGATACAAGTAAAAAGCAAAACAAAAACAAAGGAATTTGAAACCCTAGATCTAGCAATGACGTGGGCCAAGAACGTGAATGAGTTCGTTACTATCACAGTTAACGGAATGGAAATAGTAGGACGATTTGGAGCAGACAGCATTGTTGACGGCAAGTGCCCGGACGGTGTTGACTACACCTGGAGAAAACGTAGAATTTAAAGAAAGGAGGGCAAGATGCCTAGTGTATTTTTAGTAAGCGACACGCACTTTGGACACACCGGTGTTTGCCGCTTCACACGTAACGATGGTGTTACAAAACTTCGCCCATGGGACTCAGCAGAGGAAATGGACGAAGCGATGGTCAAGGCGTGGAACGAACGGGTCAAGCCCACTGACAAAGTCTACCATTTGGGTGACGTTGTTATTAACCGCAAAGCATTGGGTATTATGCGTAGGTTAAACGGTGACAAGGTGTTGATCCGTGGTAATCACGATATCTTTAGGGACAACGACTACCGCGAACACTTTAGAGAATTACGTGCATATCATGTTATGAACGGAATGATCTTAAGTCATATTCCTTTACATCCGGAATCGTTGGGTCGGTTTGGTACTAACATACACGGGCACACACACGCTAATCGTGTTATGTTACCCGGGTTTGGTGGTAAGATCACTGACATAGTAGATACTCGTTATCACTGCGTTTGCGTAGAACAAACCCCTGATTTTGCTCCTATTTTGTTTGAAGACGTTATAGCACGTATTGAAGCAGAAGGCGGGAGCATAGGTTTCAAGAACGGAAACGGTTCTATAGCAGATTAGGACGTAGTCCTATTTTAGCGCCGGCCCCAAGGCGCTTATAAATGAGGGCAAAATAGCACCTTCGGGTGCTATTTTTTTGACTCTGCGTTCTGATATCAGCGGCATAAATATATATGGTAGAACAATTCCAGGAGTTATAGATATGCCGTTACAGATTCGCAGAGGCACCGACGCAGAAAGATTAGCAATGACACAGCCGCTAGCACAGGGCGAGCTGTTATTTGTTTCAACCCCAGGGGCTGAAAGATTATACATCGGGAATGGTACAACATTAGGTGGTGTTCAAATCACCGGGTATACCAACGAAGATGCACAAGATGCCGCAGCTCAACTTTTCAGCAGCGGCACACACACCGGAATTACCTTTACATACAATGACGTAGCAGCCAGTATATCAGCTGTGGTCGATTTAGCTAATTATCAAGGCACCATAGGAGCAACTTCTTTTAAAGGATCTATTGTAGCTGACGATTCTACTTTATTAGTTGACGGAATTTCTGGAAGAATTGTTGGCCCAGTGTTTTCCAATGTTGTTGGCAATGTTACGGGAACCTTAACTGGTAATGTTGTAGGTAATATTACCGGAGTAATAACAGGTACTGCAGGATCAACTATTACAGGTACGCTAACTGGAAGTTTATTAGGCACCAGTAGTGGACTGCATACCGGTGATGTAAAAGGTTCGATTTTCGGCGATGATTCTTCAATCATGGTGGACGTTATTGATAGAAGTGTATCTGCTAAAACAATAATAGTTACAGATACTCTAGGTGGAGCTACTACGCACACTATTCAAGGAAATATCAACGACCTGTTTATAGGTACCGCAGCCAGTCCTACTTCAGTATTCATGAATCTGGACACATCTCAAGAAGGTCTAATGCTAAGAGGTGTAACCACAGGAGGTGCTGGAGATCAACCGGTGCTGTCTTTTAGAGCTGCCAGAGGATCTATAGCTTCTCCTACTATTGTTCAAGATTTAGATTCATTAGGATTAATAAGTTTCGACGGATGGACCGGTAACACAGGTACCCCTACTGGACACGCGAAAGCATCATTTATTGGTTCGTCTGTAGACGATCTATCAATTGTATCAGGTGATGCTACGATCGCTGCAACATTAGTTATGGGAAGTTATGCTGATACTGGCACAGATGATTTATTTTATATGTTCAAAGGCGGAACCTTTTCAGCTTCTGCAATTGGATATCGCACAGGGTTTGGTGGAACAGTTACTCAAGGTACCAACAAGGCCACAGGTGTTACATTAAATAAAATCTGCGGACAGATAACACTCAATGCTGCATTGCTGGCTGCTAACACTACTGTTACGTTTACGCTAACCAACAGCAAAATAACTGCCGAGGATCATATATTAGTAACACATGTCAGCGGAGGAACACTAGGCGCATATGGAGTTGGTGGAATAGTTCCAGCGGCCGGCAGTGCTACTCTCTACGTGAGAAATCTAACCAGCGGTGGGTTAAGCGAGGCTATTGTTTTAAAATATACTGTATTTTTAAGTGCTAATTCGTAAAGAATATTTGAAAGCATCTATATCACGTTCGTGTAATTTAGCAATTAATTTAATACTCTGATCGTTGAAATAGTTTTTAAATTCCCAGTGATCGTATTCACTAATGTCAGGCAAAGGAATATTGCATTTTAGATATTCCTTTATCTTTTTAAAGTCTTGTTCTAAATTTTCTGCTTTACAGACAAAATCAACGTGCTCATCGTTCACGTGAATAAAATCTATTTGATTGGTAAATCGAGTAAACCATCGAGGAAAATTAAATTCTATTTCTGGGTTACAGTAATCTGCAACCCATTCGTTGATAGGTTTCAAATCTAATAGAGTTTGATTGTTCCAATCTAACCAATAGCCTTCTGTGCTGACTTTACGATACAAGCTGTACACACGCTGCCAGGGATTTCGTACCACACTCATGGTTTTAGCATAGGGATAATGTTCTTTTATCATACCCAAGTGAGGGTGATCAATCATCCACGGATCGGTATCACTAACATTGAAATTAGGTTTGAGCCAATCTGAAATAATTTTCTTCATGGCCATGCCTGTGCGGGGAACATGCACGTATGCTAACGAAGGACGACTGATATAAAAAGTACCCATTATTTTATTTTTATCAACTGTATTAATCTTCCCATTAGATCCCACTCCCACCACTTCTCTCCGGAGTGCCAACGAACACCGTGTGCATGATGATTATTGTGCCATCCGTCACCGAGGCTAACAATATTCGCTAGCCAACTGTTGGTACTTCGATCATTGGTTTCGTGATTTCTATATCCGTGCCCGTGTCCTAACACGTTCACTACTCCTATCAGATGTACAGTCATGCTGGCTGGAACCACATATACAAATAACCAAAGCAACGGGTCTATTACAAATAAAATCAAGGAAAACACAAAAATTATTTTAAAATAATGTTTAAAAATAAACTTATGCGTGGGGCTTCTCATAAGGTCTTTGACATAGGCCACAGGTATGTGTGGTATGTTCCAATCATATCCCCACCATACTTTTAATGCTTGCATCCAATTCCATTTACCGTTGATATAAGGACTGTGTGGGTCTCCGTCTTTGTCCGATGCTGCGTGATGCTGACGATGTAATGCTACCCAACTGATAGTAGGCCCTACTGTGGATATCACTGAAATGTAACTCAGAGTTGTTTCTAACCATTCATATGTCTTGAAACTTCTGTGTGTGAGTAGTCTATGCAGTGTGATCACCGAACTGATAGGCCCGATAACTAGCCATGCTACTAATGCTATCATCAGCAACCAATACTGTTGAGTGATCACAGCATACACAATAGATGGCAAGGCCACAATATGATTAAAAGTTTGTAGCAGTCTAATTTTTGAATCTAAATTCATTTGCCCTCCGGCAGCATATTCCATTCTTGATCATTGATAATGATAGGATTCCAATTTTCAAAAGCACGTTCACTGATATTTCTATAGACAAAATTTTGCCAACATTTTTGTACCGGCCACGGACAGGTTTGTATGTACCCAACCCCGTGCTGCCATTGATGATCACTAGCTGTGTCCATGTGCTGCTTCCAAATATCCCACCAACGTTTTCCACCTCTTGGTCTATTCTGCATGGTTATTAAATAGCACTCAAAGTTATTGTCTGCAATAAGTCGATCAATCAAACTACAGGTTACTCTAAACCCGTCAGTCATATCAGTGTGTGTCATACGAAACTCAGGAAAAGTATACAAACGATTAATCATTTTAGCTACATTGGACGGATATCTTTCATCATTGAAAACTCCCCCCATAACCATGGGCTTTCCTGTGCTAACTTGATACACCACACCATACCCGTGGTGATCTTCTATTCTTAAATTGTCCTGAGTATAATTATATCTGAGCCAATTATTTTCCTCAAGGCATTGTTTTCTAACCTGTTCAAACTCATTATTAGATTGGTAGTACACAACTATGTGTGTGTCTTTTAAATCGTATCTGCTGTACATAGAAAATTATTTACTTAAATATTTCAAAGGACGAGTACATGCTGGCTAATGCCGTAACTAGATTAAATTTTTCCGTGAAACTGGATTCTCTGAGAGAATATTATCACACGTTGGTCAACGAGTACGATCAGTTGAAATGGTGCTGGGATAGACACGGAAATGAAATCACACAAGAATGGCGTGAACGTATGATGCTGGATCAAAGCACACTGCTGCCTTATGGTTGGGCCATACAAAGCAATTTGGTTGATCCTAAAGTTCCTTGCCCCCCTTATAACATCAGCACACACCCTAGGTGTGAATATCGTAACACTGAACTGGCCTTTGGATTGGTAACTACACTACAGACTTTGATGCCTTATACATATCGATGGAGTTTGGTTGTACAGCCAGCTGGAGGAAAAGTTTCAAGGCATGTGGATCAAGGAGACGAATACACCGGACATATTCCAATATATGAAGCAAAACAATCAGTATTCAAATTCTGGGATCTAGAAGGCAATAGAAAAGATTTCACTATGTCAGCCGACGGCGGTGTTTATTTGGTAGATACCATAATAGAACACGAAACAGAAAACTACGATGTTGATGACAGAGTAGGTCTAGTTTTTAGATTTAAGAGAGACATGTTACCTGAATTGTTAAAACTGCAAGGTCAAATATCTTGACTGTAATTTACACACCCATCGATATCGAGTTTGACATGCCTGCCGAACAAGAAATCATTGATTGGTTTCATGCTAATAAGATCACTGATACAGACTATTGGGAATATGAAGAGGGCAGACACGAATGGTGTTATGTTGCCCTACGCAAAGAACCCAGCAACTGGCACACATACGAAGCATGGCTAGACTGGGCTAAAGAAAGAAAGCCTATAGACGATGCTGGATTGGTATTTCATCCAGGATTTGAAGAAGCATTTCCTGGATTAGCAAAGTGTGTGCGTGAGTTACCGTTTGATCAAATTGGCACCAGCGGCTTTATCATGCAGATAGGAACTATTCCTCCTCACAAAGATGCATTTTATGATATCGCCGAACCACGAAGGTATGTGATATATGTCACCGATCCTGCATACAATACATTTCATTTTGTACATAACGGTAAAAAGATATGGCCTGAGATAGATCCTAAATATCGTTGTTTTGCATTTAACAACACTGACGTGGAACATGCTGCTGATCCTACTAACAGAACCAAGATATTGTTAAGCACAGTTGGTATAATGAATAAAGAAAAACACGAAGCATTACTACAGCGTAGTATAGAAAAGTTTACAGATAAAGTTATACGAATATGAAATTAAACTACTACTGGAATGGTGTGCCGGGTATAGGATTATGTAGAAACAATTTAATTTATACCAGTCTAATGTCCGATGATAAGAAAACATTTGTCCAATGGTATTATAACGATCCTGAATATCACAAGGGGCAGAATGAGGTAATTGATCCTAGCAAGATGGAAGAAAAATGGTTGCGAGAAGTTAACTATCTAACACAGATGCGTAACCGTTATCCTGAGTTAATTCCTAAAATCATCCTAATAGAATTAGATGCGAAAAAACTTTATTTAGAAGTTGACGGTGTAGATTTCTGGAACAGAGCAGAGTGCAGTATTGACAACTATGATAAAGTATTACCAGACTGGCAAGATCAAATGTTAAACATAATTCAAGCGCATAAGTCACTAGGGTTATATAAGTTTAGTATGCACCCTAGCAGTTATTTTATAGTAGACGGCAAATTAAAAAGTATCAACTATTTTTTTACATATGCAGCTCATGAAGGTCCTATCAGTATTGCAGATCACGCCAGCCATATCTACAGTACTAGACAAGACATAATGCGTACACAAATAGAACAGATGGGATTAAGTTGGGATAAACCAGAATCATTAAAGACACTACAGATGCTGTGTTTTGAAAGTTTTAGAACAAATTATCCAGATGAATTTATAAACAAGGCCAAGAAAATTTATGATTAATAAAAAAGAATTGTTAGAGTCTAAACACTTCTGCATCTTACCTTTTATTAGTTCTCGTGTTTGGCATAGCCTAGTGGTGCCTTGCTGTATTAATCATGACGAAATATTTGGCATTAGTACTCAGCAATCTCTAGATGAGATTTATTCAAATAACAATACAAAATTAACAAGTTTTCGTAAACAACTGTTGAATGGTCCGACGTTGCCCAACAGCTGTTCGAGATGTAGTGATTGCGAACAATCTAATGTTACTAGCTTGCGACAATCTGCTAATCAAAAATGGTCACACACATTTGATAAATTAGAATTCAATGATACGGGTGATTTAAAAGAAAATAAATTTTACCTATGGGACGGAGTTGGCTACAGTAATCTATGCAATCTAAAATGTAGGATGTGCCCTAGCTACCTTAGCTCACGTACACGAGAGGAAGAAGTAGCTAATGGAATCGGTACTAAATCTATTTCTCCGATGCAGCAGGCATTCTTAGACAAGCACAATCTTAAAGGTGATCCCAATGAAATACTAATTGAATCATTCCGAGACATTGATCTTTTCTATAAATTCTTTGATCAACATGTTGAATTTATAGAAGAAATTAAATTCGAAGGCGGTGAGCCTATGATGATGGAACAACATTTTCGAATATTGGAATTACTAATAGAAAAAAATAAAACTAATATTAGATTACAGTATAATACTAATATGACCCGTCTAAAATTTAAACATTATAATATTTTAGATCTTTGGAAAGAATTTAATTCAGTTACTGTACAAGTAAGTTTAGATGCTGTCGGTGAACAAAATTATTATATAAGACATCCATCAAATTGGTTAGAAATACTTGAAAATATCGATCAGGTAAGGAAAGAATGTCCACACGTGGGTTTGAGTATATATACGACTATACAAATACTAAACTGTTTTGCTGCTAGCAAGTTACACGATTGGTGCAACAACAACAATCTCGAACATAGGTTTGTATTTCTTAAACACCCGTCTTGTATGAGTTTATATACCCTACCTAACAGTTACAAAGAACGGGTCAAACAGCATTGGGAGAGATACGAATCAAATACCGAAGTGGATGGATTTTTAAGGATGATGTGGGTCAACGATAATTCAAATGAGATTACTGAATTTTTAACAACTATAGAAGAGAGAGATAAAATTAGAAACGAATCGTTGTTAGCGACCTTTCCAGAATTTAAGGAATTATATGATTAAAGGTATTAACAACCAGCCATACATTGATATGACTCCATACCTTGACATGGATACATTTGATCATTTACAACCCGAAATACTTCGAGGTTTTGCAGATGCTCGAGAATTTGCCAAAGAAGGCACATGGATGAAGCCTGCTTTTAAAATAGAAGACATGAGTTATATTCCAAATTGGAAACCTATCTACAAAGCAATAGAAGAATTTTTAGCATTACCTGACGATAATCCTATCAAACAGGGCGGCATTGATCTATATAGAGACTTCCAGGATTTTACAGTACGCAATAGATTTACCCGATACATTAAAATGGCCATGGGAGCATACGATCCTTACATTTATTACTTCCTGTGGGAACAGGGCAGTTGGGATGATCGAAGTGCTACTAGAAAACTCACGCCCGAAGCCGCCCATTTTCCAGGAACAGTTGCGTGGGTAGAAAACTTAATCACCTCAGGAATATTTGAAAATATCGGACGAGTAATATTCTTTCATTGTGAAGCGGGTGGCGTTCCTTTTGAGCATAGAGATTTGGACGGCGAAAAAGGATTGCAACAAGGATATACCGATAATGTAAACGAGTTCATACACATACGACCGAACACAAAGAAACCTTTTTATTTGTGGGATCCAGAAACTAGGAATCATACCTACATCAATAGTCGTGCTGCATGGTGGAATGATCAAGACTGGCACGGCGGTAATGCTACCATGGAACAGAGCTACGGATTACGTATCGATGGTAAATTTACAGAAGAATTTAAATTACTTATAGCCAGTAAAGGTCAATAAAAACTTAGGTGCCAATCCTACATTAGACCCTGCATGCCAAGCGTGTAAATCAGCGTATTGATATATGCTACCTTGCTGTTCCATATAGTATGCATCGTCGGCTGTGACAAATACATGTCCTGCTGAGGGCTTACTTAAAAAACAAAAATATCTCACAAGTGTGCCTAGTTGTTCGTGTTCTTTTTCCCAAGGATTAATATCCCAATGCCACGGTGTGCATTTGCCTGGCCTTATTTCACTGACCCAACACATCAACGGTTTAGCATTAACTGCCATACTAATAACAAGTTCATAGTTTTTGTGAAAATGTACACCTGATTGATAGTGGCGATACTCTACAGTATGCTCATCATAGCCTACAGATTTTAACATTTCAGTTTGATTAAGGTATTCGTTGTAGTATGGATTATCTTTAGGTAGTTCCATGTGACCGTGACTAGGTTCAACTGTATGGGTGCTGATCTCTGTAATTAAACTTTCACATAGCGGGGCAGTAAGTGTAGATACATAAAGTTTCATAATAGTGAAAACTCCGCTGGCAAAATACTGTTAAACAGATCTAATTTATTTTTTTCTATATTAAACTTTACTGTGATGGGTGAATATGAAAAATTGTTTATATAACCCAACTTGTTTGCATGGTTAAGCCACGGGCTCAATGTATTGTCAAATATAAATCTAGCATCGTCGGTGTTAGATACAGTCGAAGATAGTGCTATCTCTACCGGATCTAATAGTTCATTCTTTTTTAGTAAATGTCTGACTACCAATTGTACTCTAGCACATCTACCAAAATTAGTAGCGGTGTGTAGTAGTCCGGCATTCATGTTATACCAAATGCCATCCTGCTCAAGCGGAAACATCTGTTCTCTAACTAAATCTATAAGATAACATGCTTCACCTTGTATGTTAAGATGATATCTGTCGTCTATATCTGCATGAGTTTGATAACATTGATTATGATCTAAAATAATAATTCTTGCTTCGCCTTTGATCACAGGCAGCGAATTGTAAAGAGTCTCCCAAACAGTGCCTCTATATTCATCCTTTAAAACCCACGGATCATAAAAGAAGTTACCAGTGGGTTGATTGATAGTGGTTTTCATTTTATCGTGTATCAATCGGTTGCGTGCCTCTTGAAAAAAAGATGTATCGACTGTATAATTTGTTTTGGATAGCATGGAAATATTTACCCTTTAAACCATGCATATAAATATTTCATGGACATTATAGACCAAGCAACAGAGATACTTAGAAAACCCATCGGTTGGATAGAGCTTGATATTGAGTTTGACCTTGATGCGTGGCAGCAAGAAGCAGCACAAGCTCAACCATTTTTGGTAGAACACCGAGAAGGTGACGGACACGAAGGTTGGCGTAGCTGTTGTCTTCACGGTATAGATTGGGATAAAACTGGTCATTGGTCTCGGTATGACAACGTCGAATCAGATTTAATTTATCGATGGACCAAGGTGTCGCAGCTCACACCCTGCATCACTGAATTTTGGAAAACATTTCCCACTGAAAGATTTGCCAGATTGCGATTCATGGAGTTGGCAGCAGGTGGTCATATAGCGGCTCACAACGATTCCCCAGGGGGAGTAAAGAACACAGAATTTGACATGATGGATCACATGATTCCGATCAACGTAGCAATAACACATCCCAAAGATTGTAATATGCAGTTAGAGGGATACGGTACTGTACCTTTCTCTAAAGGGAAAGCATTCATTGTTAACATCACAAATACACATTCAGTTATAAATCACAGCGATCAACCCAGAATGCATATGATCGCTCATTGCGTTATAGGTAACAAGAAAAAAGAATTTGCAGAATTAGTTGTTCGAAGTTATAATAAACAAAATGAACGTAGTTAAATTTCAGAATTTTAAGAAACCTATAGTATTTTGTATAGTTGATAATACACATATCTATACCAGTGAATGGTCAAAAGAACTGATTAAAAATGTATCCGACTTTACTATTTCAAATACATTTTCAAAAGGATACGATATATTGCAGGGGCAAGATGAGGATGCACTATTACAGATAGCCTGTGATCAAAAATATCAAGCTGCTGTAATATTCTCTACTGGTACAGAATTTATCAACGGTGATAGTTTCTATAATGAGATAGAAAAACTACATAAAGAAAAAGTGTTTATCGCAGGCCACATTTTAGATCGAGCAGATGCATATTATGAACTGCATCATCAATGCTACTATATTGACCTAGACATATATCAACAGGTGGGAAGCCCTCGAATAGGAAAACAACAGTTAGGTATTAAACATCGCAAAATAAAACCTCGGCGCAGTAGTGATAATATACACGATGATTATACTCCAACGTGGGTGTCTGGTGGCGAAGATGAAACAGACTATAATCACAAAATGCATGGACATAATGTATTAAGTGTAGCATTTGATCGTGAAATTTCTGTAGTGGTATTTGACAATAATATACGTCAACATAAAAAACATTATTACCCAGAAAACCAACAGGAATTTATAAATCATATACAATGGGCATACCAAAGGTTTAATTTTTGTTCAACAGAGTTTGTGCATACCAATCATACCGAGAATATCAACTTTCAAAATCAAGTGTTTGAACAGTTTTTTGTGCCGGCCAGTGGAGCATGGTGGCAAACTATGGTTAATAAATCAAAGCCAGTTACTGTGGTGATCTATGACTATAATCAAAAGGCCTTGGACTATTGGGAAATTCATAAACCGAACATCCCTAATGTCACTTATGTGTTTTTAAAAATAGATCTACTCACAGACATATATGATTTCAATCACTTTGATAAGGCACTACCTACCTTAATAAATTTATCAAACATCTATGCCTATGAAGCCACTAGTATTTTATACAGTCTAGAGCAGAGATTATTCAAAGAAAATGCAATGATCACGACTATTAAAAATCACTTTTCATCTGCAACTATTAATTTTTCATTGCGGGCATCTACCGGATTTACCGATAGTAATTTATATCATGATATTTCTACAATAGACATTCAACAACTGGTTAAGCCTACATGGCATTGCAAGGACTGGCTATGAACCATCATAATATAGATAACTGTCTTGTACCCTTTGATCACTCATGGGAAAATATAGCCATCAGCGTAAGTGGTGGTGCTGACAGTGCGCTGTTGGCCTATCTGATTTGCGACCTAGCCAAAGACCACAACGTCACCATACACATTATTAACCATGTGCGTTGTTGGAAGACAAAGCCCTGGCAACAAGATAACGCCAATGATGTATATAATTGGTTGTTCCAAAGATTTTATCACACCAAGTTTGTTCGGCATACAAACTTTATAGCACCTGAATTAGAATACGGTGATGTTGGGCCGATTCTAACAGACGAATACGGTAAAAAAGTCAGCGGTGATAATATACAACAACGTGCATATGCAGAATTTGTTTGTCACAAATACGATATCAATGCATACTACAATGCAGTCACTAGAAATCCAATAGCAGTTGATCTCGGAGGCATGGAAGAAAGAAATATTGATGCCAATGATAGTAATCAACATCTTAAAATTATGAAGCACATGGATCGATGGGCTATTCATCCTTTTAGATTTGTAGATAAAAGTTGGGTTATCTCACAGTATAAAAGACTGGAAATTATAGACCTTTTAGAACTTACTAGAAGTTGTGAAGGCACGTTTGAAGAAATAGATTTTACAAATTATACCAAAGGACAATATGTTCCAGTTTGCGGAGAATGTTTTTGGTGCAAAGAAAGAAGGTGGGCCATTGATCAATAGCAAAACATTTTGTATGCATCCTTTCACAGGATTAGCAACACGCGAAGACGGCGCTGTTAAAGTCTGTTGTCGAAGCCATCCTATTGGCTTTATTCAAAAAAACACTCTTGAACAAATTTGGAATAATGATACCATGCGCCGAATTCGCACTCAAGTTTTGTCCGGAGAGCGTCCTCCCGAATGTGCGCCTTGCTTCGCATTAGAAGATCAAGGAGTCGAAAGCCTGCGTCAAAGACATATCAACGGTGTTATACCAGAAGCTCGTATTAATCTCTACCCCAAAGCGTTAGCCGAGTTACATCCAGAAATGACCATGCCTTTTAACTTTCCTACCATGGAAATTAAATTAAACAATCTATGCAATTTAAAATGTCGCATGTGTAATCCCATGGACTCAACCAGCTGGAATGATTGGCAAGAAGTAGAACAGCATTACGAAAAAGAAGATAATTTTTTAGTAAAAAAGATCATAGACTTAAATCTCAAGAACAAGCCGTTCTTAGATAGTTTTGTAGATACGCCTAATTGGTGGGAAAGTTTTGAAAAACTATTGCCTTACTTTAGACGTGTAGAGTTCGCTGGTGGTGAACCCCTGATGGATCCTACACATTATAAAATTTTAGATATGCTTGCTCCGTATGGTAAGGATATAGAAATTAAGTACGCTACTAACTTGACCATGTTGGGCAAGAGCGACAGAACTGTGTGGCAGTATTGGCCTAAATTTAAAAGTGTTGCTGTTAATGTGAGCATAGATGGTATAGGAAGCAGTTATGAATACATTCGAGGAAATGCATCATGGGCTGAATTAATCAACAATATAAAACAGATACAGACAATTCCCAATGTAAGTCGAATAGTAGGAGCGGTGGCTGTACAGGTCAGCAACATTTTAATTTTAGATAAAATGATAGAATATTTTTTAGACGATTTAGGGATTGTGTTTTATACCAATATGGTAAATTACCCCAAAGTGTTGTCACCGCAGGTGTTACCTAAATATCTAAAAATACTAGCTATAGAAAGATTACAGAATGTAATGCAACGTGTAACAGATTTTAAATACGTTAAAGAAAATCCTATTTTATTAGATATTACTCTTGGTCAGATTACCGGTGTAATTAATTTTTTAGAAGCCAACGACCAAAGCGACCTATGGGAAGAATGCATAGATTTTAATAAAAAATTAGATGCTACTAGACAACAAAGTTTTGTATCTAACACACCGGAGTTTAAAAGATATGTTCCTTGATTATAAAAAATATCAACATTGGTCATTGATTGACGAAATATTAATTCTAGCACAACAAGAATTAACAGTATTTCTAGCCAACAAGACTCCGTACGATATGGCCGACTACAAATGGTTTGAAAAACAATATGGTCATCCAATGGGACCGAAGGTGTGGAATTGGTATGCAGTTCCTAATTTACGGGCAAGTCAAGAAACTGAGTGGAGTGATTTATTACCACAGCTGACACAAAAGGCAAAGTCTTTGCCGGGAATAGTTAATTTCAGCGTAAATGCTATCGCACCAGGAGGTGAAGCTCCCTTTCACAGCGACTACGACTATGACATGCGCATTGATCTATCTAAATCAAACAAGGTATATGTCATATTAATTGGAGTTAATATTCCAGATGTTCCTGTAGACAAATGTGGGTTCCAGTTAGGTGATGAAAAAATAAAATTTAGTACAAATGATATTGTTGCGTTCGATGGAGGTATCACACACGGTTCATGGAATTTTACTGACCAGTGGCGCTATACCATAAATATGGATATAAAACAAGAAGAGTGGAACCTATGACATCTGTCTGGAAAGATCCGACAAAATACAAAGACTACGATAAACTGTGGCCATTGGTTTCGATGGCTAAAAAGATCGTGGTCGGCGATGACGGCTATCCTATAAACATAGAAAAAATCAACGATCAATACAAAGGTTTTTATTTAAGAAAAGACAGACCAGAAAATCCCATCAAATGGAATGCCATAACAGTGTATCAACGATTGCCTGACTTTCAGTTTATTGCTGATAAAATAGATCAAAGATATACTTTGCTCAAAAACGAATTTGAAAAAATAGAAACCATCACGCAGGTAGTTATAAATTATATCGGACCTCAGTCAATTACTCCATTACATAGTGATAGCAAAACTTATAAAGGGTCTGGTCAAGACTATATTGGTGGCGTTATGGCCAACGGTGTTGTTGCTCCCACATATCAAATAATGATAGGTCTTTGGATCCCACCTTTTGACAATGATGAGATAGGATTAGAATTCCCTGGACACGGTTTTAAAACATGGAAGACCGACGAGGCACTAGCATTTGATGGTGCTTACGATCATCAAGGATGGAACAGAACAGATTTTACAAGAGTGTCACTGTTCATTGACGTATTAAAAAGTTCTGTAGATGAATAAAATAACCAGTGTATGGCCTCACCAGGATCAAATCAAAGTAGAATGGAACCTTGGTAAACGCTGTAACTACGATTGCAGTTATTGTCCCTCGGAAATACACAATAATTTTAGTCCGCACACAGATATTAACATTCTAGAATCAACTGTAGATAAACTGTGTGAACTAGGGAAACCGTTGCGTATTAGTCTAACTGGAGGAGAACCGTGTGTTCATCCAGACATCGAGGATTTATTAGAATACTTCAAACGTAAAGACGTGTTCTGGGTTAACTTAACTACTAACGGCACTAGGGGATATAGGTGGTATCTTGAAAATGAAATATTCTTCAATCATCTTGTGTTTAGCCTGCACTTTGAACAAGATTGGACACGTATATTTGATACGATTTTAAAATTCTACGACAGCACTGAACAAGACTTTTTTGTCAACATCATGGCTCATCACAAATATATGCACAATGTAAAAGTTGTTGTTAAAAAGTTTGATGAGATCGGAATCAAATATGCTATTCGTAGAATCCGATGGACCGAAGGTGACCATAATGTGTTCGATGATTTAAAATATGACGGCAAAGACCTAGAATGGATTTTAAGTCATGACGCTACTGCGAAGCCTAATGTGCGTATCGATGACAGCGAAATTATGCACAGCAACGATGTAATTAAACTTCACAAGAATCAATTCAAAGGGTGGAGCTGTAATGCAGGGTTAGAAAGCCTTATGATTAATTGGGATGGAGAAGTGCATCGTGCTACCTGTAGAGTCGGCGGCAGCTTAGGTAATATCTATCACAACACATTTAAACCAGTTACAGAACAGATTATCTGCACTAGAGACAATTGTACCTGTGCAGCAGATATACCATTAACAAAATTTAGAAATGTGAGTGTCAGGTTGACATGAACAATCATTTTTTGGACATATCACAGAATTCATCCCATTGAGTTCAACTCCGCATGATCCTCTAATAGTACCGTCGTGATTTATTACTATGGATTCGGCACCTAGCATACAACTCCATCCTTTAAACTTGTTCCAATTATTGAGTATAATCGTATGAGGCTTTGCAACCTTGGCTACATTGTTGTCAAATAATACAACACTCTGGTGTAATTTAAAATCATCAATGTGTTTCAACAATCTATCACTGGACGGAATACGTTTTATACTACTTTCTAGGTAGGCTATTTGTTCTGTGTTATAGCAATCGACACCACGACCCGGAGCATCGACAATTTCCTTGGTTTGTATTATCCAAGGATACTTGCTAGTCATCATGACATTCACTGCGTCAACACATTTATTCCAATTTTTAAAATCCATTAGAACAAGCGTTGTAACTTTAAGTTCTTTTTCATATAGAAAATCAGCGACAGCACAATGATGTGCTAGATCAGCATATTCATTATGAAAACTTAATGTAACATCATCAAAATAAAGATAATTATTTTTCCACCATTCTAATGTTCTAGATCCGTTAGAGACCAGTGTGATAAAAACATTATGAGTTTCTTTTAATTGTTTGCAGAAGTGTTCTAGCTTTGGCCATAGTGTAGGTTCGCCGCCGCCGGATATAGTCAAATGGAATTTTGTTTTTCCTGCCTGCTTGTATTGATCAAATACATTCCTAAAATTTGCCAGGATAGCATCAACGTCTTTAGGGTATCTAAAATTTCCATCGTGTGTACCTGGCCAACAATAAGAACAGTTAAAATTACAAATGTCAGTCGGGAAGAATCTAACCTGTAATAGGTCGTTATCTTGGGTTGATATAATTTTAATTGGAATCATAAAGTTTTTAGTTCTGGGAACACATCAGTATAGCATGTTCCTCGAACACTATCGGTGGTGGTTAGATAATCAAGTAACGTTGGAATCTTGTTAGACCAATCCTCAGATTCCATATAATTTATCAACCCCTTCCATCTTGTTAGCCCATAAGGGTTATTTACAAACTCAGTGTTGGTCATATTGCTGTCACAAAAATGATCAATACGAGTTTTTACTTTATCTTTTAGGTGTTTAGGCAACACTCGCACATTTAGATAGCTAGGCAAGTAAACTAGATGTGTTCCGATCAGGCCGGCACCGTAGGGGGGCAGATTAATCTTTTTAAAGTTTTTACTTTCTTTCCAATGCACCAAGTCCGGAATAGTCAACACATTCATTAGCTGTACGGCACAGGCAATATTGACAATGATATTGTCTGGTGTATCGTCCAGTCGTTCTAAATTTGAAACTACGTTGTCCCATTTACTAGGATAACGAATATAATCGTTGCGTTCTTCTAATGCGTCTATGCTGAAATTGAACTTAACTTGTTTAAAGTGTGACCATAATTCAAAAAGTTTCTCAGGTAATTCTAATCCATTGCTGTTGTATCGAAGCACACAATTTTCTGCATTGCCTGTTTCGACCATGAATTCTAATATTTTATAATGCTCCGGAATCAACAAAGGCTCGCCACCTGCAAAATATAATTCTTTAATAAACGTTGCCTGCTGTTTCATTTCATTAAGAAATCTGCCGTTTTGATACCACGTGTAATCTCTATTACGATCATCCCAATGTTGATCTTTTATTAATTCTAGGGTTTTATATTTGGGATATTGTAATTTCCATTCTTTGATCCAAGAACTGCTGTCGTGCGGACTGCACATAATACATTTAAGTTGACACAAATTTCCTAATCGTAAATCAAAATAGGGAATACTAACTGGCAAGGATCCGTCTTGTTCGGTGGTAGCAACGATGGAATCGATATCTAGCCGTTCCTTCCAGACCACAGTCTCCCATTGTCTCTTACTAACAATACCTTTAGATTCTTCTTCAAAACATTTAGTACAACTAACAGGAATCTCATCATTCATCATTTGTAAACGAGTTGCCTTCATTTGAGGCGAGTTCCATATTTCTTCTATAGAATAATCTCGTAGATTCATAATATGGCCATCCTGAATGACCAGTCCAGATTCTTTGGAATCTACAACGCCAGCACCAGATGCATTAGCTGTGCAACATAATCTAACATCACCGTTAGGCCTAGTCGCTAGATGTATCCAAGGAAGGGCACAAATAGTATTAGACATCAAATTTTGTAACTTCTAAGAATTGATCCGTGCATCGACTTATCTCTACTTCTTGATGAATCCCGCACGATCTAGAACATATGATATTTTTATTTTGTCCTGACCACATATCATTCCATATGGTTTGGTAGGCATCGCTATCAACTATGTTTTTTATCGATCGTTTAAACGTGTTTACTTCGCCTAAAATATCAACCATTTGTTGATGCTGTTGTTGTATTTTTTTTCTAACAGCAAATGCAGCATCGTCGGATATGTGTGTATAAGGAGTATTGGCCAACCAGCAACACGCAAATAAATCACCATGCGCATCTATGTAAATTTCTTTGGTTTCTAATACCTGACATTTTATTTGTGAATCTGCAACTATTTTTTCATAATTTTCTATAGTTTTTCTATCTATGAATTTCATAGGAGTGTCTGTTGGCGGCTCTACGAAATGCATGATGCTGCCTTTTTTATCAACCACCTTTACTGCAGGTTCTAATATAAATCTGCTACTTTCTTTATGATGAAAACTTTCAAATCCCAACTGTTGACTTAGCAATCTAGCCTGTTCTATTTGATGCTGATTGTGTTTGAATCTGATAAATGCCCATTGAGCTTTACCCCCGGCACCTATAAAAGCCTTGGCGTTAGCAATGACATTCTGGTAGTTGACTCCTACTCTATATAAGTGGTTGGTATCTTCTAATCCATCTATGCCAAACACCACCAAATGATTATCTGGTAATGCGCGAGCTAGATCTTTCCACCATTGCGGTTTGCGCATGCCACCATTGGTGTGTATATGAATCTGTACTTGACTGTTGATCTCCTTGGCGTATTCGCACATTTGAATAATATTGTTATTCATAATAGGATCACCAAACGTACCACAAAAATAAAACCCATGTAACTGTTGCAACACCTCAGAGGTCATCACTGTCTTGAATTCTTCTAAGGTCCAATCATTGATTTTAATCAATGGGTTATCTAATCCGCCGTGAACATTGCGAGAACACATAGGGCAACTGGCTTGACAATTATTGGATATTTCTAAGTGTATTTGACGAAGATTTGAAAATTTAAACATCTTACGGTATTTAACACAATTATATTAGCACATTTTTAGTCGTGGCTTTGCCTTTTGATAAATACTTGACCGACCTGCAGGAGTATTACAATGATTACAGAAAACACATTCGATGCTAAAGATATTAAAAAAGCTATTATAAAAAGCCAACATTGCCAACGGAATTGGGATCTCTCTAAAGACATACCCCAAGAGCATCTTGAAATACTCAAGACTTCTATCACACAGGCTCCTAGCTTACAGAATGTTGCTTTTTACAAAATACATTGGATACAAGATCGAGAAACAATAGAAAAAGTACACGAGTGTACTCACGGTGCTCCGTATAGAAAAACCAAAAAAGGAATATTAGTCGACCCTAATCCCAAAGAAGATGATCATTTGTACGACATGGGAGATACTACTCAATCGCAGGTGTTGGCAAATCTTGTAGTAGTATTTGAAGAATATTACAATGTAGAAGAATATTTTAAAGAAAAACGCATAGAAGACAAACCTAAAGACTTCGATAAACATGTAGCAGTGGGTATTGCTTCTGGTTATCTTAACCTCACTGCTAACCTTTTAGGTTATGAAACAGGTTGCTGTATCTCTATGAAACACGACGAATTGAAAAAAACTCTAGACATGCAAGGAAAACCGTTATTAGTAATGGGAGTCGGTTTTAAACAACAAGGTGTTAGTCGTAGATTGCATCACACAACCCCTGAAATAAAATATCCAACTAATCCAAGACAAGAAATTCCAGTAGTTGATTATCAGTAATGCAAGTATATCATCAAGATATTGTAATTACTAAATTACAAGAAATTCAGAATCGATATTGTAATCACATGCCTGATGTAGAATCAGGGGAAACTGAAATAATCGATTTTGATAAAGAAAGCGAAGACGCACAATGGATAACACAAAACATACTTCCAGATATCGAAGCATATACCGGGAAGAAACATACGTTTCACCGAGCAGTATTGTTTGGCCAAGGCCCTAAAAGTTTTCAACCTGAACATATTGATGGTTTCTGGCCGCCCAAGGACGATGCAATTATTTGGTCATTAAACATTCCGATTACAAATTGCGAACAAGGGGAAATGATATGGTATGAAGGAGACTTTACAGTATCTCCAAAACCCAACTCTCCTGAGTACGATTCTGGATTTAGGCCCAGTCATCGTACAAACGTAAAACTACTTAATTCGCTCGACTTAACTTGGGTCGGAGAACGTAAAATTAAAGATCGTATTATTGTAAATCAACCTACTATTGTTAAAGTTGACATTCCTCATCAAGTGGTGAACGCCAGCAATCAAGTACGCAAGTTATTAGCAGTAAGAGTTAGTCCGAATCTCATAATGCAGCAGTAGGAAACCACTCTCCGATAAATATTTTATGATGTATATCGGCAACTATTTCGATTGGATTAAACCAAATTGGCTCAATGAAGTCATCACGCATCCCGGGTTTGAGATGCCCAAGCATAGTCTACGCAACGAAGCAAGATTCAACCCAATACTCAAATCATATCTCAAGGATGTAGATAAAGTATTATCCCAACAAGAATATGATCAACTTATCATCGAACTTGATGCAATGGATTCAAATGATAATGTTGTAAGGCATGCCAGGATTCATGCAAACTACCTCGATCCCAAGAGAAATTTAGACGAAGAATACGGCATGTACCATGATGCAGGCTACGATGTTTGGGCCGATCATTTTAGATTGATGGAAAAATTTGATGTCAGCTTTGATATCCTAGAAGATCCTCCTCCTTTCTTAGATTGGAAGGGTAAACATATCACATGGTGGTTCAGCAAAATGGATCCTGGTCACGTCATGCCCATGCATATAGACAAAGCAGATCCTAATATAAAAATTCACAAGTATTGGATGCCGTGGACTGACTACGAAAAGGGCCATATTTTTATGGTCGAAGATCGCGTCATCACTGATTATCGAGCCGGTGATGTTTTCATGTTCGACAATCCCGGAGCATGGCACGGTGCTGTAAATATAGGTCATAGTCCGCGAGCAATACTACAGATAACTGATTATAAAATTTCAAGAAACTTAGATATTGTATGAAATATCTAGGTAACTATCGAGACTGGATCCAACCATCGTGGATAGATAATATTTTATCAGTGACTGGATTCGGAGCTCCTAAAGATTTTAATATAGATAAAGAAATTTCTATTGGTCAAAGATCCACCATGCACGAATCAGAAAGAAAAGTTTATGAGGTGTATGGTACAGACAAGATTTTTTTCTATCTATTAGAAAGTCAATGTCTAAACTTTGACATACAACCACCGTGGTTAACAGAAAAATTCGACTGGTGGATAACAAAAATGATGCCGGGACAATTCATACCTATACACAGCGATGGTCCTAAACATTTAAAAGGTAAAAGATATTGGATGCCTTTGTTAGACTGGGAGCCGGGGCACATCTTTCTATATGAAGATGTTAGTATTACCAAATATACCGCAGGGGATCTTTGGGAATACGAGGACAGTTTGGCCCCCCATGGAGCAATTAACATAGGGAATAACATTAGATTGATATTGCAAATTAGTACCTTTGGAGATCATAGATGAAATTTGTAGGAAATTATGCAGAAATAATTCAACCTTCTTGGATAGAAGAACTGTTATCCAAGGACGGACTGTTTAGACCCAGAGACGGGAAAAAACCAGATACAGCAGAGATGCACAACGAATATAAGCTGGCTATGGATGCTGGATATGATTCCAACGGAATCTACTTTCAGATGTTTGATAAGAACAATGTGTCGTTTGAAGTAACTCCTCCTTGCGGGGATAGTCCGAACTTTCACTGGTGGATAACAAAACTGATGCCGGGAAATTTCATGCCTATGCACAAGGATCCACATACTATGTACGAAAAAAACAGCAGACGGTTTTGGATGCCTCTCCAGGATTGGGCACAAGGCCATATTTTTGTATACGAAGATGAAGTGATCACAAACTACAAAGCAGGGGATGTATACGTATATCAGGATGCTCAGGCATTACACGGCGCAGCCAACATCGGATTAACTCCGAGATTAGTATTACAGTTTAGTACACATGACTGAAATTGCTATCACTGATGTTGTAGATGTAGAACATGCCTTAGATTCTATGATTGTTTATTTTAGATCAAGGTATGATGACAAAATCTGTACCGAAGAATTTATCAGAAACTACGGAAAATATCAACCATACAGTTATAAATTTATTGTAAAAGATCGAGCTGTGATCAATCCCACAGTGTCTGAGGATTTTTTTAAAACTACCAACACCATAACTTTAGAAGATTGCCTAAATTTAAATTACACCGCCATAGATCTGATGATCAGCGAAGATAAAGTTCATAGAGTTATAAATGGTCAACACAGAATTTTACGCATATTGTGGCAGTGCTTAAATAATCACATCGATATAAACAAAATAAAAATTAAATGTACTATTAAGGAATACGCATAATATGAAATTCATAGGAAATTACAGTGACTGGCTCAAACCTGAATGGGTCAAATACGTTCTCGAAAACGATGGTAAAGAAATGCCGAAGTGGGAATTCCAAGAAAACGGAATCCTTGATGCAATAGCACGAGGTGAACGTGCTGAGTTCTGCGAATTTCAAAAAAAATATGAAGAAGTAGGATACCGACATGACTCGTTGTTGTACTATGTATTTGAACAGGACAACTTTCCTTTTGAATTAACATTACCACCATTTGTAGATTTAAAACCCAACCAAGGAGCATATTGGAATCTTTTCAAATACAAACCCGGACACCTATTGCCTATTCACAGTGATAGAATTCCTAAATTCGAAAAAAATTGTGTTAGATATTGGATGAGTTGGTTAGACTGGCAGGATGGACATATATTAGTATATGAAAACACTATGGTGGCTGACTACAAGGCAGGTGACACTTTTATATTTCCTAATCCGTTCGGAGTTCACGGTGCTGCAAATATAGGCCTCACTACAAGGATCTCTTTTCAGATTACTGTGTTTGATGAAGCCTAAACTTTATATCTTTGGTTGCAGTTATAGTATAGGAGAAGAACTTCTCTTAGATGAAATACAACAACTAAATCAGCTGAGGCTGGATACTGCACACGACCCTAGGATCTTTTTTCATGCACTTGAAAAAGACACAGAACTATCTAGACAATACCAATCACTGATAGCTAAACAAAAAATATTATCTTGGCCAAATCTGTTGGCTAGTATGATGAATATGGATTGTATAAACCTAGCAGAAAGTGGTAACAGTCTCGATAAGATGCTTTATCAAATTTCTATTACAGAATTTAATAGCAATGATATGATAATCGTTGCCTTAACCAATCCTTATAGATCCATGTACTTCAGTGACACTGCTAAATCATTTCAACTACCTAGTTTAGTCTGGCCTGTAAAAGACCGATTACTTGGTGTTGGAGCCAACGGTGATTTAGACTATGTTGTCGGTAAAGAAGAAGACAAGGCTATTCTAAAATGGTTTAATGATGACCGTGTGATATGGGATCAGATAAAAAATCTTTCAATGTTAGGCTATCTACAAAAGTCTTTAAATCTTTTTGTGGTTCCGGCAATGTCTCGAAAAACATTTGAATTAAAAAATTATAACTGTCCAGTGTTATTAGATTTATATAATAATTTAGAAAAAACATTGTGCATCACCGATAAAAATCTTGACGAGTTTATAGTAACTAGAATGCCTTGGGGGCATCCCGACAAGCCCGCACACACTGCATATGCCGAACATTGTTATGAAATATTGCGGCAACTATAAACATCTCATTAAACCGCATTGGATACAATCAATACTTGAAAGCAAAGGTACATTGATTACTCCGTTTCACGACTACGTAGACAATCCAGCATTAGCAGCTGCCCTTTTGAAACAACGATATATTCCAGAAAGAGTCAATGCTAAAAATCAAGAACAACAGAACCTGTTTCTGTCTGGAGTCTATGACAGTAATTTAATTATGGCTGAAATGTTTACGGCAGATAACTTACCGTTTGAACTCGATCTTGGCGAACTGAATAGATTTCTCATAGGTGATTGGTGGATTATTAAACAGATGCCCGGACAATATATGCCTATACATAGAGATACTGCCAAGCCAGTAAAAAATAATCACAGATTTTGGTTTCCGTGGGCAGACTACGAGCCTGGTCATGTTTTTTTACATCAGGGAAAATTCATAGATAATTACAGTGCAGGAGACCTTTTTCAATACAACGAAGATGATGATCTTCATGGATCAGTTAATCTTAGTCTAACTCCAAGAATAATAATGCAAATTAGCGAACACGTGATTACATGCTAGATAAATTAAAAACAGAATTAATATTGGACTGGAGACAGTGGGTTGACCATTTTGATAAATTTGTAGGAAACAATCCCAGAGACCCAGAAGAAAAATTGTGGCAGTATCGACATCATCAAGACTATTGCACATGGATGATCAATGACGAAAATATCTGGACTATAAGTTATCAATACGTGCATTGTTTAGACGAATCTGGAAAAATGTTTTGCTTACAATCCGATGTGGCAAGTAAAAGAACATCTCTAGAAAACTATCAAACAATATATCAAGCAGCAGATAAAAATCATTTACCGATATTAAATCACAAAAAAATCATCGACGGTGATCTTCTTTACACAGAATTTTCTAGTCCGCAAAACTGTTTAGGATATCCGCCGGCGTATAATCTCATCGAGATCATGACTAAAAGTCAAAATGTCTCAGAAGAGTTTATAGCGTATCTAATAAAAATAATTGATGCTCACTATTGGTTAGTGGAACTGTGTTTAAAATTAGATTTGCCTTTCTACGAAAATCATCATGTGCTGGTAAATCATTTTTTATATCAAGACGAAATTTATTTCAAAGACACGTTATTTTATTTCACATCAGAAAACAGACAGGAAATTGAAATGATAGCACATAGTTGGATGACCACCCTTGACGGGTTTAGAAGAGCACAGGGAATAATTAGTGCCTATAGATCGAGAGATGATGCTTCCGAAGAAACTGTTAAAGAAATATATCAAGCAATTGATAACTTAATCGATTATTCTTATACAAAATGTCAAAAATTAAAGAATTAAACAGTGTTATCAAGCATTGGCAAAATGACGAAGCTGTGATTTCTCTTGAAACTAATTTTTATATTTTCAGAGAGGCCCAAGGTACAGGCACCGAGCTATACTACGACTTTACTATATGGGAATGGAATTCCCATATCATTAAAATTTTAGAGGTAGGTGTGCATCCGGAAGCCCCAGCCGACCGTGAACAATGACATTTTTTAATGTGTTGAATCTGCCCACTACGATCTCTACACTTAAATTATAATCACCGACCTGTTGTTTTATTTCTTCTTCGGTGAACGCTGCTAATAGACTGTTGTAAAAATCTTGTTTGAAACTTTCAGGGTCATTCTCTGCATACTGCTCTACAATCAGACGAGCCTGCGATTCTGATTCAGGTCGCAACATATCTGTCACTAGAACGTTGCTTCCTAGTCTACAAACAATTTTCCAAAACTCTTCGGGGTCGTGTTGGTGATGCAGTGTATTAGTAGAAATAACAACATCAGCAGCGTCACGTATGTTTTCAAATTGAGAACAAAACAGTTGAATAGGCTGATCTATAACACGTTGTCGAGCAAGATCGATCATAGGTTGACTACCATCATATCCGGTAATAGCTAAACTAGGGTAAACTCTACTGAGTGCTGAGATGTATTCCGCTGGGCCGCAGCCGAGATCTATCACTGATCCTGTGGCGATCGATACATATTCTTCCCATTGTTTCAGAAAAGCTTTGATGCTGTATGACTTGTCTCCTTGCTGAAATGCCTCTACCTGCTGCGAGGAACACATTAATTCTGGTTCGATGGTTCTGCGCATATATTTGTTCCTATCATAACTCTGTCTTGCCCCTGGTTAGGCAAAGTTTTATGATTCAACCAGCCTGGAAATATTATTAAATCCCCACTCTCCCCATCTATCTGTTGTTCAAATAGTGTATGGTAAGTGTTTTTGTCTATGTGATAAGGTTGATGTTTCAATAATGTAGATAGCGGATTTTCGTAAACTATATTTCCTATTCCGGATTTTTTACAAAGATAAAAACTAGAGGTCATGACTCTCGGTGCATGATTATGGAGATCAATAAACGAATCGGATTTGTAGATGTTGCACCACATTTCAATTACTTTAGGTTTGAAATAAGCATCATATCCTATGTCTTTCCAATATATTGCAGCATGTTGTTCTATGAACAATTTTATTTCTTCGAACTCTGGTAGCATATGCAGATCTCTTCGATCCACATAGGTACAAACTCCCTCGCCACGCATGGATCCCTGATTGTTTGATTTCACAGATTCGAAGTCGATAATATTATAGAGATTGTCAACTATAGAATCAAGGTCGCCTTGATATTGTGTTTTATAAATTTTAACAGGAAAAAGATCAATTATCATTTTTTTAAAGCGTATGCAGGTATTGCATACTCCTCTCCGTTTAGGTTAATTTTTACGTATCTAATCTTGTTAAAATCTAACACAAACACAGCATTATCTACAGTGTCTAAATTTAAATTTAATTCTTGATTTACTTCTAGGCCATAGTAGGCATACAACTGCCCATCATTAGATATCTTTACCCTACAGGTAGGAGGACCAAAGGGTGTATCTCTTGTAACCCAATTCATACTCACAGGCACGAATCCCTTTTCAGGAACTCCGTCGATGATTGCGGTCTGTGCCATACCCCATTCCCAATCTTGAGATTCGCAGGGCTTTGCCAACCAGTCAAACGCAAATATAAAATCTCCTTGTTTGCAAGGTTTAGGTTCAGCAGGGGTTCCTCTCCATCTAGTAAACGCCATCCAGGATGCTTGTGTGCCGTTGTCGTCAAAGCTGTCTATTCTTAAACTTGGCTGTTTGAAATTTCCTTGATGCTGTATCTTTACAGCAGTGCTTTTTGTGTTTATAGTCAAAGGAAAATCATAATCATATCGGCATCCGCCGCCGGTGCCATTAAGAAAACTTTGATTTGTACCTTCCCATTCAGGTGTGTGGTTAGAGCCGTAGTCTATAACAATGCTGCCGTCTTTGATAGTTAATAGATTTTTTTCTTCTGGATCAAATGATTTGAATTGAGGAGCAATAATAGTACCGTCTGGTGCTATAGTTACAAACTGCTCCTTGGATATTCCTGAACAAGACCCTAACACCAAGGAAGCTGCAACTAAATCTTTACCCTCTAGAGCCGACTTGTCATCAACATAAGCTCCAATGAAAGCTGCATTTACAAACGGATCTACTTTACCATCTGTGTAAGCATTAAACTTTATTACTCCTAAGCTATCTTTGTTATGAACAACTTTGGGATTCTCAATACTGCCTCGACTGGCAGCTAATCGCAGGGAAGGTTGCTTACCAAAAAGACCGTTAGTAATACCTTGTATTGTTAAAGGAGTGGCAGAACTATCACCTTTGATTGTGATTTCAATTTGTTCATTGTTCACTCCTAAAATTTGATTCTGAGAAATAATTGTATACTCCGGGGATATGAATAACTACTTATACAATAATAATCTATTAATAAGACAATGCGACTAGACATTTCACCAATACGTAACAATCTATCAAGCCTTCAATTGACGTTAAACAGCCCAAAAAGTATTGTGATAGAGCAACTTGAAAAAGAAAATTGGATTGAACATAAAGAATCCAAGGTCAAAGCTAACAACGGGCATGATAATAGATCAGTGTTACCGCAACCACAAAGTCCTGTGTTGAAAGATCTTCTGGCTTTTATCAGTTCAGATACAGTTAAAAGACAAATAATTGCACAACTGTATCGAGACTTTCCTCATATTAGTTCGTTATGGGAGGGGTGGTCTCAGGATCAAATGAACACCCATACTGTTTGGGGCGGACAATTTTTAAAAGACAATCCAGGTTTTTATTTAGAAACACATCTAGACACAAGATTGCAAGTGGCAACTGGCCTAATATATCTCAATGACACTGATGATGTCGACTGGTCTACATTCTATTACACCGACAAATCCAAGACAGATGAGTTAAGAATTTCCAATAACTTCGGGCAAGGTGTACTACATATTAATGATCATGATACTTGGCATGAGGGATACAATAGAACAAACAAGGATAGGTACTTAATGATTGTAGGGTTGCTAATAAATGTCTAAAGATTTAAAATTTTGGATTGATGAATTAATCAAACCAAGAACAGAACTAGGAAACTTACCAGTCTGTCCTTTTGCCAAAGGCGTCGACTTCGATATAGTAGAATCGTCCGGCGAGGATATCGTACCGCCTGCTGAAGATTTTGAACTTGTTGTGTATATGTTACCAGAAGATATTACAGTAGATCAAATAAATCATCTATCCGAAAAATATAATCAACAATATCCTGATATTATTTTTCTACCCGACCATAAAGATAGAAAAACTTTCATTAATGGTGTACAAACTAATAATGGCAAACACAATCTTTTACTATGTCAATTACGATCACGATTAAAAATAGCTAGAGACAAATTGAAAAAAAGCAATTACTATAGCTATTGGACTGAAGACTACCTTAAAGAAATATTAGATCATTAATCTAATTTCAAACAGGTCAGTTCTAATACAGTATATCCTTGAGAATTCTCTATTGTGCTGACAGCAAACTCGGCCCATTTAAAAAAAGTTTGATCATCATTTTCATGAACACCAGTTTTAAGTAACGTCAATGAAGGATATCGATGTCTCATAAGACATTGCCAATGAGCAGTTTCTAATTTTCTTTTATTATCAAGATTTTCTGATGTTTTGTCTAAGAATAAAGTGTTAATGGAACTAATGTTTACGATACGTTTGTTAGGTGTACCTTCCCAAATATTCCAAACATCATTGAGTAAATTAATCTGATCGAAAGATGTATTTACAAATGTGTCACAATCAATTATTGCCTTTACTGCATTCTTTCTTTGCTCTGAATCAGAGAGGTCGAATCCCGTAGCACGTGAGATGCCCACTATCGAATAACCTAAATTAGAATATGCGGCAGACATGGCTCGACCGACTGGGCCAAGATGGGCAGTGATAGCTACTGTTTTCATTAAATATTTCGCAAAACATTATTTAACAAGGGCATTATGAGTATCTATACAAATTGGGATCCGTTAGAAGAAGTCATTGTAGGAAACTGCAATACTGAAATACCATTAGATTGGAATATTGAATCAGAAGCACGACCTTTAATAAATCGAATATTACAAGAAACCAAAGAAGATTTAGATAATTTAGCAAAAATCTTACAAGGCCTAGGAGTGAAAGTTCATAGACCTATACCTAATCGATTCCCAGAGAAAATAGAACTACCGACATTTAGTGTGTTCTATGCTACTAATCCTATCGTTCCGAGAGATCAATATCTAGCCTATGGTAATACCATCTATCAAACATATACCAGTATGCCTGATAGATACTTTGATTCATTTAATTACTATGAAATATTCAAATCTCTATACGATCAAGGATATAATTGGATCAGCCAGCCGCCGCCGATGATTAACAACTTCGAAGGAAAGAAATGGTTTGTTGACGGCCCAACGATTTATGGAGAAGATTACAAAGACAAGGTGCTGTGGCATGCTGCTACTATGTATAAGTGTGGTGATGCATTGATAACTAACAACGCAGGCCCGGGGTCGCAAGCAGGATTAGAGTGGATGAAAAGAAATATCGATGCAGACATTGTTTACAACCATGATACAAAGGTTAATAACTGGGGACATATCGATCACGGTTTTTATATGGTCGATGATAATACAGTGTTATGCATGGATCCAAGTTGGGTTCCGATTTGCCTGCGTAATAAAAACATCATCGACCTATCAGGAAAGTTTGAAAAATTTCCGTACCAAGATTTTATAAAGCAAACTAAACAAATTCGTTCTAAAGATCATGTGTCATTAGAATGGTTAAATGTTTGGCTACAAGAATGGAAAGGATATGCTCAAGATGTTGCGTTTGAAACTAATGTGTTAGTGGTAGACTCACGCAATATCATTTGCTCTGCCGTTCAGCCCGAAGTGTTTGCTATGTTATCTAAAATTGGAATAACCTGTCATGTAGCTTCTATTAGACACGCACTGTTTTGGGAGGCCGGAATTCATTGCCTTACGTTGGACCTAAAAAGAAGAGGTAATAAAAGATCTATTGTCGAAAAGAACTGATCAATCTTGTTTTTAATTTATTAAAATACTCTGCATCTGCATTTAAAGGTATCATTAACAACAAATGATCAAGCGAAGGAGTCCACAGCCCAGCATTAAGTCCGTTTTTATAATAAACTTTTTCTTGGGTTAGTGGGGTATCTATATCAAATAGCAATCCGTAATTTCTATAATCGAAAATAATTTTTTCATGCTTTAATTCTTCCATTATACTGATAGCATTTGTTAATATTGCATTAAAATTATCAAGATGATTTTCTTTTTCTAGAACGTCTATGTACTTTTGTGTACAATAGATTCCACTTAAAGAAAAAGAATAGGTAAACCCATAACTTAAAAATCCGTGTTTTACTACTTCGTTGATTCTCTCAGATACTAAACATGCACTTAACGGAAAATATCCTCCTGAGAAGGCTTTACCTGAAGTAAAAATATCTGGTGCGAAACGTTTATCAAATCCAAAGAATGTACCTGTCTTGCCGCCACCGGTGGCAATGTCATCATAGATTAACACCACATCTTTTTCTTTGCACAAGAGCTGTAATCTATTCCAAAAAGTATCGCTAAACCGTTTCAAACTATTTGACCATGAGCAGGGTTCAATTATTATACACGCTGCTTGAGAACTATGAGATTCAATGTCATTTAAAATTTCGTCTTCTGATTGTTCTCTGTCAATCTGAATACAGAATGGATGCGGAGTCATGCTAGCAGCCATAAAATTCATATTACCTATACTAGACGATAAATGTGTACTACCATGATAAGAATTTTGTATTCCTAATATATGATGCCTTTTTTGTTCTTTACATTTATGATATAGCATTGCAATCTTCACAGCACCTTCCACAGCATCGCTTCCGGATAAAGCAAATACAGATCGGTACCCGCCACTTAATTCATATAGTTTCTCTGTCAAGTCGATCACAGACTGGTTAGTAGACATATACTCACCGCTCACAAAAGGGTTTTCTAACATCTTTTGATTTACATAATTTATAAAATCATGTCTATCAAACCCAAGCAAAAAAGCTCCACCGTTTCCTAGACTAAGATCTATAATTTCTCGATCATTTTCTATAAATCCAAATTGAGTATATTTCTGTATTTTTCTTGCCTTAGAGTGATCTGCGTTTTCGTTGAACGGAAAAAGCAATTTTAAATTTTGATTGGTCATAATTTTTCTTTAAGAAGGCAAACTTGTTTATTTAATTTGCAGGGTATTTAGCTATCGATAAATATCGTAAATGAAAAAAGTCTATTTAATACAGGCAGAGATTACTTCTGGCCCGTCCAATGAACACTATCTGCCGTTTTCAGTAGGCTGCATATGGGCGTATGCTAACCAGTTCAGTGATATTCAAAGCAATTTTATGTTGGCGGATGTGATTTGGAAACGTGAGGGACAGCAAGATGTGTTGGATAAAATAAAAGATCCTGACATAATAGGCTTTAGTACCTATGTTTGGAATCACAATTGGAATCTTACGTTAGCTAAAAAAATCAAACAACGATGGCCTGATTGTTTGATAGTGTTCGGAGGCCCTAGTATTAATGAAAGTTGGCTGACACATGATTTTATAGACGTTGCTATGTTCGGCGAAGGTGAAATGGCGTGGGCAGATCTTTTAAGAAAGTATATCAACAAGGAACCAATCGACCGCTATTGGAATAATCCTAGACAACAGGATATAGCAGAATTTCCTAGTCCGTATACTGCAGGATTTTTTGACAAAATTATAAAAGAAAATCCAGATATCAGCTGGTATATGATGATCGAAACCAATCGAGGGTGTCCTTATCACTGCACATTCTGCGGATGGGGTGCAGATTATCTTAATAAATTAAAAACGTTTAACCTAGAAAGAACCAAGGAAGAAATGGATTGGGCAGTGACTAACAACATTCATTGGTTGTTTGTTATTGATCCGAACGCAGGCATATTAAAAGAACGTGACGTTGAGATCGCATGGATGGCTAGACGTGCTATTGAGGATCCCGTGAGTAAAATTCGTAGAGTCACATTCAATCATGCCAAGAATCTCAATGAAGCCTGTTTTGAAATAGAAAAAATAATACAAAAATGGACCTATGGATTAGAAATGGCTGTGCAAAGTATGAACGTGCCTACTCTAGAAGCCAGCAAACGAAATAACATGGGAATGAATAATCTAGAACGTGCCTATGCGCTGTGTCAAAAGCATGGTATAAGATACTATACCGAATTGGTGTTAGGACTTCCTTTAGAAACTAAAGAAACATTTATCAACGGACTGTTCACTATCATGAAACTAGGACAACACGATTCAGTGAAGACCTATCCCTGTACAGTTATTCCTAATTCAGAAATGGCCAGTGAAGAATATCAAACCCGCTACGGGATAAAATTAATACATCCACGAGACATGTACAGATCTAAAGAAGAAAGAATATGGGATGAGGAAGATCAAAGCTGGGAAGACATCGCTATGGTTAGTGCTACAAATACTATGAGCAGTCAAGATATGGCAGATACATTATCTTATCATTGGATGTTGGCACAGTTTCATTATTCTGGTGTCACTCAGTTAACTTCTAAATATCTATATCACATGCATAACATAGAATATAGAGATTTTTATGACCGACTATACCAATATCTCAAACAAGATACACTAGGCAAAGCATTAATAGATTCTGTTGAAGAAATCTTGACAAATTATTTTATACATGGTGAAGTTCCCAATGAAGAGCGATATCATAATGTGGTTGCATTGACTCTGCCCGAAACATATAAATTAAACTATATCGTAGAAAACAAGAAACATTTTATCAACTTGGGCTTTGCTGTAGGAGAAAGTTTTAGAGAAATAGAACCCAGTATTGTAGACTTACAAACAGCATTGATGAAAGACGATAGTCAAACTTATCCTCACAAGATCTATTCTATCATAGACATCGATAGATGGGTCTATGAATTCAGCGAGTACGAGATACACAAACATGACCCAGTAAGTCATATGCATGATCAAATGTATACCAAGTTTCTTATGAAAACTGATATTGTTAACATTAATAATCCATACCAACACCAAGACGTTGAGGATACGTATGATGGTAATAAAATTGCTGCACACGCAACTATTCCTATTATCCCTATTGCCAGCACAACAGCAGACGGAAGAATTTTATGAACTTAATTGGCTTTAATAATTCTAACATAAACAGAATGTTAGAATCTATTGCAGGAAAGCATCTACTGCCCACTGTGTCTCTGTGTCATCATTGCCATAGACATATTCCAGCATGGCGATATGAGAAAGACAACAAAGTTTACATGGTAAAGAGTTGTGCTATTCACGGCATCAGCCATCACCTAATCGAAAATGATTATGAGTTCTACTCGGGGCTATACTATACACAAGATAATCCCAAATACAATATGAACGGTGGAGTGCTTATAGAAGGCAGCGATAGATGCAATCTAGAATGTCCTCACTGTTATCATTTGCCAGACAATGACGTCAAGGATCCTTCTATTGAAGAATTGGTTAGACAAGTACTAACTATGCCATTAGGTGATCCAGACGGCGTTCATCGTATTATACTTGCTGGTGCAGAGAGTACTCTCAGACGAGATTTTCCAGAAACTGTGGCTGCTATACGAGGACTGCACCCGGATGTTCATGTCAGTGTACTAACCAACGGTATCAGATTCAACGACAGCGATTTCTGTAGACGCAGCGTAGAAGCCGGATTGCATGCTGCCAACATAGGACTAAATCATCCTGACTACATTAACAATGAAACTGTGAGAAGAAAACAAATTACTGCCATAGAAAACATGATGAAGGAAGATGTTTCTGTAGGATATATTGGATACACTATGGTGGGATTCCACGAACTAGATTATATACTAAATGAAATTTGGACTAATGGTTGGACTCCCAAAACTTTCAGGATCAGACTAGGAGCCGAGATTGGTAGAAATGCCACTACTGAAGTCTCTACAGTTAGTGATTTATATAAAGCTGTTGAGCAATGGTGCCTTGTTCGAGAAATACCTTTTAGTAGAATCATCGAAGCAGACAACAACATATACCATGTGATGGTCGAAATGGGGGATAAATGTTTGCGATTGATCAACTGGTGTGATGAAACCAACATTGACATGGAAGAATTGCGGAGTGGTCCGTGGTGCAATTTTGTGCCTGACGGGATTACAAATTTTCTACATCAGGTCATCCGCCGAGACATATGGAAAAACAAAAGTATACCATTACCCGATGCACCGCCTCAGCGATATTTGTTAGCCAGACATCCTACAAAAGATCCTCTGGATCTTCTTAATCTACTTTAGTTGCTTGCCGATTATCATAAATCGAGTATACAAAGGCAATTCAAGTTCACCTGCCCAATATATTTCTTCTAAATGGCATTGTTCTTTAAACTGTTCTAGAGTGTTGGCAGTACGAACGTGTTCCGGAATATCATAGTTGTTGCTTTGTAGTATCAATAAACTACTATAAGGCATACCACTTAACCATAGATCGTATTGGTCTTGTGTGATATGTTCACAGCTGGTATTGATAACAACGTCGGCATCGCTGCGTATTTCACACATGTCTGCGGTAACTGCATGAAACTTTCCTACCATTTCTTCAATCTTGTTCATGTTGATGGCAATAGGTTTGCAGATAGGATCAATGTCAATGCTACGAATGTTAAGTATTGGAACGTCGCTTTGAAATAGCATACTGGCTAACACACCGACCCATCCACCGTGAATGTCCACTGTAACAAATTTCTTTACATGGGTACGAAGATTTGTAATCAACCACTCTTTACTTGTAAGCTGACCTGACCAGAATGCATCCATGGTTCGCATGGGATCTGGACTTTGGCGGATAGCCTGCATCCAATGATGTAAATGTTCAGTGTTTATTTGCATTTGGGTATTTTGCTATCTGCTGAACTTACACAACTTTCTGTAACACACGATCGAGATTGAGAAAATAATTTAAAACCCTCGGTTAAGGTTCCTAATGGTGCATCATGACAACTATAGCTTCGTTTTACTTCATCACCTCTTATTATAACACTTTGATAACCAGCATTGCAATTCCAATCTTTAAATTTATTAAAACCAAATGCATTAAATCGTTCTGCTTGATCAAACAGATATTCCTTTCCATCTACATCATACAAGGCTATTTGATAAGTGTCTTCACCATTTGCACGTTGCGGAAATCCTGTTTGCATTTTATTAATCATGTCATCGGTGTATCCATCGACAATCGAACTAGCTGTAGGATCGCTTTGAGGTTTAAGTGTTACATTGATTCCGCGAGCATGAAAACGTTCCATTCGAGCATACAGTTCGTCAAATTTTGCTGGCACCATTACTTGATTAATAGTAACGTGTACTAGTTCATATTGTAACTGTAAACACTTGTCGCCAAATTCTTGTTCTTTGGCAAACTCATCATGAAAACTGGCAGTAATACTTCTGCGTTGCAACAATGCAGTATTGGCACACCACGTGTTCCACCATTTGCTACCTGGACTTAGGTTGGTGGTCATATGTACACTCTGATACTCAGATTCCAATTCGTCTAGATGCTTTACCAAGTCTGGTAATTGTTTATAAGCAGTTGGCTCACCTCCGCTGAACGACCAATGAAACTGGTTAAACCCATTAGCTCGTGCTTGACGCTTAATCTCGTCTACTGTAGATTTATATACTTCAAGCGGTTGGTGATCTATTCGGTCACTGCGAGCATAGGGCCAGCAGTATGAACAGTTATAATTACAGAAGCGGCCCAAGATCCAACTGGTAGAAAACAATGGGCGATGCAACATAGTACGCTGTCCAAATCTTACTATGCGGTCAAAAGGTATCTTGGTGAAGTCGTGCGTCATATTCTGACAGTATTTAACTACAAAAGCCTTGACCTTTTGCGTTTACGGTTATATACTGTATAAGTGGTCGTGAGTGGAACTTGGTATACCTCCGGTCCGTTGTGAAACGCATTTGGGCAAGGGCACCGTCTTAGACATCGCTTTGTAGGTTCGAATCCTACCGACCACACCAATTACTACGATAAGTAGAATAACATAACTTAAGGAAAACATTATGTCAAACACAGTAGAACAATTAAAAACAGCAATGGAAGAATTCCTATCAGAGGATGCCAAATTCGCCGCTGGCAATAATGCCGCAGGTACTCGGGCTCGCAAGGCTCTTCAGGAAGTAGGCAAGGCAGTTAAAGCTCGCCGCAACGAAATCACAGAAGAAAAAAATGCCCGCAAAGAAGCAAAAACAACAGCCTAACTACAACTCGGACACCGTGACCATAGATAGCAGCTATGGTGCGGTGCCTTATGAAACTATCATAGGCGGCAGTATGGGAACTGATACCATCACACTCAATAACACTCTGTGGTCTGGCGGATCAATAACATCACCTTACATCTACACTACTAACGTGACTAGTGGGGCTGGTACATATAATTGGAATAATACCTCATTGACCAACGGTAGTAGCACCGTTCACATCGATGCAGACGGCCTTACTATGAAGGAAGGTGCTGATATCAAAATTGGCGGTAAGAGTCTAACCAAAGCCATAGAGCACATTGAAGAACGGTTGGGTATTCTAAATCCCAATCCGGCACTAGAAGATCGTTGGGAGCAGTTAAAAGAACTGCGTCAGCAATATGTAGAGATGGAACGAGATCTTCTCGAAAAAGAGAAGTTGATGAAGATTTTAAAGGAAGCATAATGAATGTTCGATTACTCAGCTATAGTCAACCCACCCAGGAATTTGCAGACCTTGGCATCGCAGATGCACAGGAACTCATTGCGTATTGCGCCCGTGTCAGCAATCCCTCCAATCAACTCAACACAGACACATCAGAAAAACTTATCAGATACTTGGTCAAACACCAACACTGGTCACCACTCGAAATGGTCTCTGCCTGTATCGAAATCACTACAACTAGAGATATTGCTAGACAAATCTTGCGTCACCGAAGTTTCAGTTTCCAAGAATTTTCTCAACGCTATGCTGATCCAACGAAAGATCTCAATTTTGTTACAAGAGAAGCTAGACTTCAAGACCCCAAGAACAGACAGAACAGTGTCGAAGTTGATGATCAACTGTTACAAAATGAATGGTACCGTGCTCAACAACGAGTCATCTATGCTGCCAAACGAGAATATGAATGGGCTATTGCTAACGGCATAGCTAAGGAGCAGGCCCGTGCTGTATTGCCCGAAGGACTTACAGAAAGCAGATTATATATGAACGGTACATTACGTAGTTGGGTACATTTTATTGAACTGCGTTCAACAAACGGCACACAGAAAGAACATCAAGAAGTTGCTGTTGCCTGCGCTAAAGTTATTGCAGAAATATTTCCTATGACTACGGATTTGACAGGATGAGCACTTTAGAGAAATTAAAAATTATTGTTGAAAAAGAATCTGCTCGTTCATTAGAAGATGATGAAATTAGTAGTACTTGGGAAGAACTAGATTTAGATAGTCTCTCTATGATTTCAGTTTTGCGAGATGTAGAGGACGAATTCAAAATTGTTCTTGAATACAATATATTCAAAGATCATAAAATTACCTGTATCAATGATTTTTCGGAATACATAGATAAAAAATTATGATTGAAAAATTTATTGTATTTGGTTCTTGTCATACAGCCGGAGTTGAATTGTGGTCTGATAAAACCATTCCCGACTATTCAAATATGGATCCGTTAATTGCCGCAGTTAGATCAGATCCTAGAGTTTATATTGATCATATTCAAAATGGTAAATTTAACAAAGATATTCCTGAACAGATAGAATATGAAACAAATAATTCGTGGGTTAACGCATTAAGAGATCATTTTCCTAATACTGAAGTTATCAATACTTCAGTGGCGCAGAGTAATTTGAAGAATTTCTTAAAAGCATCAACCTATTTTTTACAAAATCAAATTGATAAAACATCAACCTGTATTATTATAGAAATAACTGAGCCTACTGGAATTACTGTGTGTCAAGACAACATGTTAAAATATGGTAGCAAACAACACTTAGGGTTTTATTTTGATGAACACCAGGCCGAGTTGATGAATTCGTATCTCGACTCTTATGAGAGTGCAAGATACAGAGCTTACCTAGATATAGTTTTTCTTTATAATTTAATTGGCAATCTAAGAAATCAAGGATACAATGCTCAATACTTCATGTGGAACCGAACTCCTTGGACTCGGTTGTTGAGTAGCACTGATCCAATCAAGATGTTTCAACCACAAAGCAATGACACCGACATGTTTGATAAATTGTTTCATGAATTTTTACAAAATTCTCTAATCACTGTCGAACAGGAAACTGAAATAAAACAAATTCCCTTGTTGCCGCATGGACATATGCGACTTGAGGCACACGCATTATTAGGTAAATTTATCAGTAAACGAATTATGGAGATAGTATGAAGCTATGGTCGTATTTTGATGTACCGAATTGGGAAGATATGAGAGATCGTATCAACCAAAGGTGGGCCGACGAATATCCCAGAATGAAGATGCTAAATTATTTCCCTAATCATGTAATATACGAAACTGTTCCAGATTTAAAAGATTGGTTAGATTCTCAAGGCATAACAGTGTCCGGGTTTGGCATTTTTATTTTTCAATACAATACCACCGATAGCAAAGTGCATGTGGATATTGGAAATCCCACAAACTATAGATTTAATATTCCATTAATGAATACCGATACCAGCCATACTGAGTTTTTTGAAACTGTTTGGGATAAAGGTGTAGACATTCAGAATTTAGATGCCACAGAAGATTCACCGGTTAGGGAATGGGAGTACGGCGACGAGGGCACACTGCTCGACGGGTTTGTATTAAACCAACCGGCTATATTACACGTGAGAGTACCTCACAGAGTTAGAGTCACCGAAAACAAACCAAGAATTTGTTTGACTGCTTGTCCGATTTCCGACAGTCAATTGTTGAGATTTTTATGATAGGCATTGATATTACTGCGATTAAGAGATTTAAAAAATCCACTGAATCGTTAGCAACAAAAATATTAACCCCAGACGAGATGTTAGAATATAATGCGGTGAAAAATAAAGCAAATTATCTAGCAGGAAGATGGGCTTGTAAGGAATCTGTATTCAAAGCTACAGGCCTAACTAATGTAACAGTATTATCGGATCCTAACGGTAAACCATACGTTAAAGATCATCGAGATATCATGGTCAGCATAAGTCACGATCAGTCTTATGCAGTAGCAATGGCTGTTCAAAAAAACGTTTAAAAAATGGAAGAACTTAATAAATTTTGTCAAAACTACGAAGTGCGTGTTCTAAACGATTCCAAGCGTAGGGCACGGTATCATCCTCCTAAGTTTTTCACAGACCCTTGTCGTGCTGATCTTATTCGCAATGACATCATAGAGTACGAAACCGAAAAAGTCTATACAGTAGAAATACCCGAAGGTAGACTTCGCACTCTAGTCGAAATGGAACGTAGGTTCTTTAACTATGTTGCACATCACGACAAGCCGATTGACATGTTTCAAACACTTATGGACAAGGAACGTGAAGAAGCTCATTATAGAAATACCAATCAAGCTGTTAAAAAAGCCTACGAACAGTATTCGATTATGCTTAACCTAGCAGGATATCAAAAAAAGTTTTGATTCATTTTGAATAGATATTGACAGGTTTATAGAAAGATAGTATAATTAAGTTGTTCAGCAGAATAATCATTAAGGAATAAAAATGCGTAGTCATTATTGGACGATTGGAAAATTTGCAGATTGGCTTCGTGGTACGCCAAAGCTCAAGTGTGGCACCAGTGAAGAATGGGATGCTTGGTACACTGAAGCGGCAAAAGCACATCCTATTCGTTATTGGATTGCTGAAGAAGGTCTTGATCACCTACAAAAATTTGTCTACTACATACCGGATAAACTAAATGATGTTCGCTACTATATTAATAACCGCTGGGTTTCTCACAGTCATGCTCTTACCGCACATCCTCGAGACATCAAACCGGGTGCTTGGAGTGATGTCGGCAGTCGCTTTCTTCCTTGCCTCTTCAATGAGCTTGTGGACTTTGTTGAAATAGAACAAGCATGGCATCACTGTATGTGGAGTGATGAAGCCAAGACTGAATTTGAAGTGCCGTGGTGGCGCAAGGGTTGGCTACGACTACGTACTTGGCGCAGTCCAGAAGCAGGCATGGAATATCTCAAATGGGCTAGTGAACTTACTGTAGGCGAAGATATGGGAGTAGCAACTGATGGCAAAGGCTACGGCGAACCAACTTATCAAGCCAAGGCCGCTAAGGAAATTATCGAGCTTTACACTTGGTGGACTGTGACTTATCGTGCTCGTCCTGATCCCTATGATGCCAGTGGCTGGACTGCTCACTGTGAAGCTATGCGAGTAAAGTATCCTGGCAGTTTCTTCTCTAGTCTAAACAGCAAGGATGCTGAAGACAGGAAAGCCAGCGACAAGGCTCATAAACTTCTTACCAAGATTGAAAAGGCTTATGAAGCAGAAGATGAAGCCATGATGATTCGTCTTATTAAAATTCGCGAAAGTCTTTGGACATGATATGAGCATATCAGATCAACACGAACACTGTATTGAAGATTTGTATGCCAAGTATCTACAGTTCACGGCTGTGATGTTGGAAGACTACAAAGATATAGAAATAGCCGGTGTCATGATCACACAGGCGCTCAGCATGTATAGAACTGTGTTACCAGAAGAAGATTATCAACGCATGGTAAAAAGCATATATGAAAGAAGAAATGATGTCAACACCTTCGACTGAACTCGAGCCACAGACTCCGGCGGAAGGACTACTTAAACGCAACAACTACGGCGATGCAATCACCTATCAAGTCACTTGCGAATGTCACGACGCCAATCACGATCACAATGTTTGGGTCGAAGCAGACGATCATCGAGTGACTGTTACTACTTACACCACACAAAAATCCAAATGGTGGAGTCTAAATCGTTGGCAGACTATTTGGATTCTGCTAACCAAAGGTTATGTTGAGTATGAAGCCAACATCATTATGACTGAACAGCAGGCATTGAACTACGCAGAAACACTGAAGAAAGCAATTAAAGATGTCAAAAATTTCAAGCAGTCCTGAACGGCATACCTTTCAATTAGAAGGTGCCAAGCGTCGAGCTGCGATTGAGGGCGAAGAAGTCCCAGAGTTTTACGAAAACTTTTGGAAAACTGCCAAAGAACAAGATGCGGAAAATCTTTTAGATCCAGAGTGGCAAAAGAACAACATGCAATATGATCTTCGCAGTACCTCATGGATCTGTGACAAGGCCAAAGCCAGTGACGGATATGCTCAAAATATCTATGCGGCCATATGCAACAATGACTTTGTCAAATTGGAAGTTGTGCCTATTCTTAGACAAGATCCGGACAGAGATTTCTGGAGTGCCTCCTGGAGAAGTGCCGGCGGTATTGTAGCTGACATGCTGGAAAAAGGTGACTACATCGATTGGTACTGTTCAGGCATGGGTGAAGGGTTGGGTAATGGTGATCCTGATCATGTTAAAGGATATGTACCGGAAGGTTGCATTACCGACGAGATCCGGAATGATCTCCAACGTCTTGGCTGGGCAATCGTGCCTGGTGGAGATTGGGAAAAATTTACTTAAGGAGATTGTGTTAGTATCATGAACTTTGAACTATACGAAGTTTGGGCAGTGGATGAAGCCGGTCACGAAGAATTGGTAGAAACCACCAGCAGTAGGAAAGAAGCGTTAGAAATAGCAGAAGCCAATCTTGGATTGGGTGTTATGGAAGCCATTGTGTATCAAGAAGATGAGAATGGCGACTTGCATGAAATCAAGCGATTTGGACATGGTTGACAAACTCGCAGTTTGGTGCTATAATATATGTATTGTTTAACAACAGGAGTGACTCTATGGTAACCAAACTAAAAAAAGCAAGTATTGCTATCCGCCAAAATAAAGGACGTGATTTAAGTCCAAAATGGGATGACCACGAAACCTTCACTGCTGATGAATTTAGTCGACACTTCCGGATGGCTATGAGTTATTATCGTTTGGAAGCCAGCGCCAAAGAACTCAAACCCAAAGTTATTAATTGGATGAGCAGCCAGAACTATCCAAAAGATGTTATCAAAGCATTCAAAGATACTAAAGACAATCGTTGCGGCGCAACCGTAGGCGCTATTGCTGCTAACCTACTTAGAGGTATGCCTTCGGTCAGAGCAGACTTCAATGAGGGTCGTAACACCGCAGAATGGTTAAGCAAGTCTATTGCCAAGATCATCGACGAGGGCAAGCACGACGAAGTTGAACTTGAGGAAGGCGCAGTAGAAATCAAACCCGCTGTATATACTCCCAGCATTCAAGAACGACTGCGTGAAGTTGCGCTAGGAATGACTGAAGAAATTGAAGATGCCATTGAAGCGTTTCAAACAGATCCTGAATCTTTTGATCCAAAAGCATTTAAACTTTTAAATCTACTGAGGGGTCGTCAGGCCAAGGCTGCTCACGCTCGTGTCATTAAAACATTATACACTCGAAACTACGAAGAATTAGTAGAAGCGGCCACTACCAAAGACGAGCAGTTGAAAGAAGGGTATGCTCATTTGAGCAAGGCCAATCTGAAGAAGATTACACTGTTCTACAGCGAAATCCTTTCAGCCTGTGATATGCTGGCACAAGAAGCCAAGGTCAATAAAAAGCCTCGTGCCAAGAAGCCCACCGACAAAGCCAAAGTTGTGGCCAAGATGAAGTATCTCAAGCAGGACGAAAAACTTAAATTGGTTTCTATCAATCCGCAAGATATCATCGGTACCAAAGAACTGTGGATCTACAATGTCAAATCACGTAAATTGGGCAAGTATGTGGCTGCTGAATTCAACGATCTTGCAGTCAAAGGCACCACAGTTATTGGTTTTGATTCAATAAAAAGCGTTCAGAAAACCCTGCGCAAGCCGGAAGAACAGCTCAAAGAGTTCAAGGCTGCAGGCAAGGTACAGTTACGCAAGTTCTTAGATGATATTAAAGCTGTGGATATCAAACTCAACGGTAGGATCAACGAAGATACAGTGTTGTTAAAAGTACAATAACAAAGTAAATTCTCAGTAAAAAGCGGGCAGACGCCCGCTTTTTTGTTCATAGATAAATACATTACTATGAGCAATGTCAATAATTTATTAGCCGCACTGGGCGATGAAATCAACTCAATCGCACAAACCGCCGCCCCAGATGTCAAAGAAATAGCACGAAAAATGCCTGCACGATCCCTATCAGGGGATCACATATCCGGGGGTAAAATTCATAATTTCGCCAGCACCGGTATCACAGATACTGCTGTAAAAACTCAGCTTACTGTAAACAATGACGGTGTTACTGTTAAGAATCTGTTTGTAGAAAACATAGATAATCTCACAGTTGCCGGCACCCTCAAAACTAAAATACTAGTAGTTGATGAAATTAGAGCCGACATCAAATTTGAAAAAGATGTTCCTATTGTATTCTCAGGTGACACAATTGATGGCAAAGGATTGTTGTGGAGTGGTCAAGGGTATACCAAACAATTTATATTCAACTCTAATCCAGATAGATTTTTTGTATCTGAACACATAGATCTAGCAAAAGGTAAAAGTATCACTATCAATAATATCAAAATTATTGATGAAAAAGAACTAGGTCCTACTATTACAAAAAGTAATCTAAGAGAAGTTGGGCATCTAAAAGGACTTATAGTAGATGGCGGATTATCTGTAGGGCAGTTTATGGTGTTTGATGTCAACACCAGTAGACTAGGACTAGGCACAGACAATCCTAACTCTGCGTTTAGTATTGTTGACGACGGAGTTGAACTTGTACTAGGTGCCAAAGACACAGTTAAAGCATTTATCGGAACGTTTGCCGCACACGATCTAGAATTAGGCACTAACAATACAGCAGGTATAAGTCTACTAGCGGGTGGCAATATTGTTATAGGTAATCCCAATTCAGGGTATCATAAAGTATCAGTAATGGGATTGGTGGGTATAAACACTCAGACTCCTGATCAACGCAGTGCTCTACATGTCAACGGTGCACTGAAATTCAACGACAAGTTACACTTTAGCTCCAATGCTGCTCCCACAATGAACTCTTATACCAAAGGTGATATATGTTGGAATGACAATCCACAGGCCGGCAAACATGTTGGATGGGTATGTGTGCAGTCAGGTAACCCTGGCATATGGAACGGATTCGGTAGAATCGATTAATGCCTCGAGCATTGGTAATTGGCAATGGCGAAAGTAGACGCCATGTTGATATCAGTACATACACCGATCATGTTCTTATAGGATGCAATGCCATACACAGAGATCTCAATGTCAATCATTTGATCTGTTGTGATCGTAGAATGGCCGAAGAAGCTGTAAACAATCCCAATACCGAAGACACAGAAATCTATGTGCGTGATCATTGGCATCACTACTTCAGAAAAATAAGAAAAAACAAAAACATCAATCTTCTACCCGAGGTACCTACTCGAGGTGAATTAAAAAAAGATCAGGGCGAACATTGGGGCAGTGGTGGATATGCTGTGCTGTTGGCTGCTGTGTTAGGTCACCAAGAAGTCACAATGATCGGATTTGATCTGTATCCAATTGATCATAGTGTGAACAACATCTACAAAGGCACAGTGAACTATGCTAGAACAGGCGCTCAGGCAGTAGATCCCAGCTATTGGGTCTACCAGATTGGATCAGTATTCACGTACTATCCCAATACAACATTTGTGATCTATAATAAACAGGGCTGGAAGATGCCTCAAGAATGGCAAAAAAATAATGTGGAATTCATTGCGTTATAAATAGAAACATAGTATACTATTACAATACACACAGTAGCACAGAGGACTCTATGGCATCATCCCTCTTTAAACACTCTGCAGTCATCAAACTTGCTACCTACAAAAAGGAGACTAGAGATGGCAAAATATCTTTCAACAAAAACTTACGGCAACGACCGCGGACTTTCATGCTGTTTTAGACAGTGGAAAAGTACACATTCACATTGCTCATTGCTACACGGATACTCAATCGGTATCAAATTAATTTTCGAATCAGAAACACTAGATGACCGCAATTGGGTCATGGACTTTGGCGGACTCAAAGCATTTAAAGAGTGGAGTGAGTGGCAATTCGATCACACCACTGTAATGGGCAGTGATGATCCTCATCTTCCAAAGTTCAAAGAACTGGCCAAGTTGGGCAAGCAAGCAGAAGGCGGTGTACTGGATCTACGTGTTGTAGAAGCAGTAGGTTGCGAAAAGTTTGCTGAGTTAGCTTACCGAACTATGAACGAAATCCTAGAAGCATATAAACAAGGTCGTGGTTGGACACATCCAGATGGTCGTGTATTTGAAGCACGTTATCCTGTTGGTCAAGGTGTTAAACTTCGTAGTGCTGAAGTATTTGAACATGCTGGCAACTCGGCAATTTATGAGGCCTAATGAAAAGGCTTTGGCGTTTATGGGCTAAAGCACTAGGTGAAAAATCAGGTGCTACTGATCGAGAAGCTGATTCAGTAGCACTTGTTCGTACAGTTATTGTACTAACCTATATCATCACAAACCTGTTTATTATTGCTGGTGTCATCAGACATTGGTAAATAATAATATGCGTACATTTAATATTAACCAACTCGCTATCGGTAACAAATTACCCTTTGTTCTCATCGCTGGCCCGTGTCAAATAGAAAGTCAGGACCATGCAGAAGATACCTGTGCTAGGCTTATTGCTATCACAGCATTGCTTGGTATCCCGTTGATCTATAAAAGTAGTTTTGATAAAGCCAATCGTTCTAGCATTTCTACCAAGCGTGGAGTAGGGATCAAAGAAGGACTTGATATTCTCAATTCAATCAAGCACAGTTTCGGAGTGCCTGTGTTAACAGATATTCACGAATCGTGGCAGGCAAAGGAGTGTGCAGAAGCTGGCATCGACATACTACAAATTCCAGCATTCCTATGTAGACAAACTGATTTATTATTGGCTGCTGGAGAAACTGGCTGTGTGATTAATGTCAAGAAAGGTCAATTTCTTGCACCCCACGATATGAAAAATGTTGCAGCAAAGATTGCTTCAACTGGCAATGAACGTATTATGTTATGCGAAAGAGGATACACTCATGGATACAATAACCTTGTGGTGGACATGCGCAGTCTACCTATCATGGCAAGCACTGGCTATCCAGTGGTCTTTGATGCCACACATTCTGTTCAACAGCCTGGGGGAATGGGAGAAAGATCTGGAGGAGATAGGACCATGGTCCCGTACTTGGCGAGAGCTGCTATAGCCACAGGATGTGTATCAGCCCTGTTCATGGAATGCCACGAAGATCCAGATAACGCACCCAGCGATGGCCCTAACATGATCAAGTTAGATGATCTCTCAGAAATATTAGAACAATTGGTTGCCATAGATGGAATTGTCAAAAGAACAACGCCAACAAGCCAAGGCTGAAAAACGAGCTGCCAAAATGGCAGCACGTGGTGAATACCCAGACCTAGTAGTGCCTTCAGATCCCAACGATCCTATCACTGTGCTGTGTGTGAGATTCGGCAACAAGTACGGCCGTGAATATGTAGAACGTTTGCGCAATATGGTTTCAAGGCATCTCACAGTACCTTACGAATTTGCTTGCCTCACTGACGATCAACACGACATCCCCGGAGTGAGAAAAATATATCAACCAAATGCCAACTATGCCAGAGGATGGTGGCACAAGGTACATATGTTTGATTCTAAATTGCCTCTCAGAGGGAGAATACTTTATCTCGATCTTGATGTGGTCATACATGCCAACATGGACAAGCTCACTGGATATCATCCTACCAACTTCATAGGTATCCACGATTTCAATAGAAAATTTTATCCGTCGTGGAACTATCTCAATAGTTCGGTGTTGGCATGGACCCACGGAACACAGAGTCACATCTATGAGCAGTTCAAACAAAAGCCCTCAGACGCACAACGTCTTCAGGGAGATCAAGATTGGATTTGGAAATTATGCAAAGATAAGATTAAATTCTGGCCTAAAGAATGGATCATGAGCTATAAGTGGGAAATACGTAGCAGAGATGAGCTTACTGTTGCACATGGCGGAAGACAATTCAAAACTGTTCGAAACGATATAAGACCGCATCAAGAATGCAGTATAGCTGTGTTCCACGGGGAACCAAACCCGCAGGACGTTCAGGACAAATTTGTCGTTGACAACTGGCAGTGATGATGTTATACTTGTAGTATGACATTTACCACACATCAAAGTCAAGTTCGTACAATCAAACGAGGCGATCCCCGTTTTCGTATTGTTGACAAAGTTATAACCTGTGATA
>Ga0209191_1000164_pt1 | contig 54278 bp, 68 predicted proteins | sample S_130626_EF_Meta_FD_187320 | JGI IMG/M metagenome (GOLD analysis project Ga0209191, IMG submission 187320) | Freshwater microbial communities from Lake Simoncouche, Canada to study carbon cycling - S_130626_EF_MetaG (SPAdes) (version 2) | ecosystem: Environmental > Aquatic > Freshwater > Lake ...
TACCCCGTATTGTTCGTCGCTTCTCCGATGGCTAGCTGTATTGCAGTAGCCACGCTAGTCGGAGTAGTCCCAGGAATAATTGTCAGCTTTGAGTTAGGACTCGCCGTCCCGATGCCCACTTTGCCAGAGGAGTCGATACGCATCCTCTCAGACTGTGATGCAGTCTTAAAGATAATCGCATCTGACGAACCAGCCCCGCTGGTCGATTGCAATGTCAGCGTAGAGGATACAGCAGTGCCGCCGTTGACGAGTGGGATCACAGCGCTGGTCGTGACCGTAGGCGTGACCAGAGTAGGCGAGGTGGCAAATACATTTGCACCTGTACCTGTCTCGTCAGTCAATGCAGCAGCTAGATTAGCAGAAGAAGGCGTAGCTAAGAACGTCGCTACGCTAGTACCTAACCCACTCACTCCAGTAGCGATAGGGAGGCCCGTGCAGTTCGTCAGAACGCCAGAAGAAGGCGTACCAATATCAGATGTAGTAAGAGATGCACTTACTAAAACTGGACCAGTAGCAAACACCAACGCCCCAGTCCCAGTTTCTCCTGTGACAGCAGTCGCAAGATTAGCTGAACTAGGTGTTGCAAGGAATGTTGCAACTCCAGTACCTAATCCACTTACTCCAGTAGAGACTGGTAAGCCAGTACAGTTAGTCAGAGTGCCAGAGGTAGGGGTGCCTAATAGTGGAGTGGCTAAGGTCGGGCTGGTAGCAAATACCAAAGCTCCACTACCCGTCTCATCCGTTACGGCAGATGCTAAGTTGGCACTAGAAGGGGTAGCAAGGAATGTCGCTACCCCACTGCCAAGCCCAGATACCCCGGTAGAGATAGGTAGACCAGTGCAGCTTGTCAGTGTACCTGACGTTGGAGTCCCAATAGCAGGAGTGACCAGAGTAGGCGACGTTGCCAGCACAACAGATCCAGTGCCTGTTACCGCACTAACCTGAGTCCCATTAATACGAAGGACATTACCTGTGCCAGCGGTATCCAGAGTCTTGTTCGTGAACGTATCAGTAGTCGCTTTACCAACAAGAGTATCTGTAGCCGCAGGCATCGTAAGCGTACCAGAGGCAGTAGCTGTTGCCTGTAAGGTCGTCGAGCCTGAGGTAGATCCAACAAAGACCACACCAGTAGCCTCAAGCAATGCAGTCAGCTTAAGGCTAGTAAGCACCTCTTTAGCAGAGGCACTACCACCAGCGCCATCAAGATAAACAACAGAAGAGTACCCAGGCTTGATCGTTACAGTAGAACCAGACCCCTGATAGATGATTACGTTCTGAGAGCCAGTCGTGTTGTTCTGTACGAAATAATGCTTCTTGACAGTGTTAGGCGTGACGCTGACAGTGTTCGCAGCAGTGAGTGCGCCAGTAAACGACAAGACCTTATTACGCCCATCTGCTGCTGATCCATCAGGGATGTTCAACGTGTGCGTTGTGCCAGTAATTGCAACAGCAACGAATCCATCTATCGCCGTGTCGAACAAATCAAAGTTGGTATTGGTAGTGCTTCCCCAAGTACCGGACTGTTCTCCAGTTGCAATCTTCTGAATCTTATTATTTGAAGTATATGTAGAAGGCATTAATTGGTCACAGAGCTAATGACGGCAATGGCGTTGTTCACATCAGCAGTTGGGAATTGAATAGTCAGAGTGCCAGCAGTGACAGTCTTGTTCGTCCCAAAGTCCAGGACGAATATCGACTTGTTAGATTTCGACGAGTTGTATACCAACGCACCACGACAGGTAAACGTAGCAGCAGTCCAGCTAGTGTCTGCAAAATCCAGCACCGCATAGTTCCCTATTTGAGTAACAGTAGGCGCAAGAGTGTTACCCCCAGCAGTGTAACCAGTGCCAGAGACTTCGTTAGTGGCGCTATACGCAGTAGTAGAGTTGTCGATAGTGGCGCTGCTCGTGTACAGTGCAACCTTGATTACATCAGTAGTGAAGTCGTGAACCGCGAGGAACAACTGATTCTCGAATGAGTTTGTTACAGAACTTCCAGTGAAAGCCATTATCCGATGTTCCTCTTGATGTCAGTATTGCGGTAGTTATCCATGTGCTGATCGCCTTCAGACAATTTCTTGAGTTCAATCATGCCAAGCTGATATAGCTTCTCGTACTGCTGTTGCATCTGTGGCTCTCCCTTCAGGAACGAATAAGCCTCAACCAGACAACCATACAACAGCGTTTGTGGGAATTTAGTGCTTAACCAAGTAGTATTGCTGCTAACGCCAACAATCGTGACTGGTGCCCTCAAATAATACAAGGTATAGGCGTATGACTGATTCGCCGATGGGGCGATAGTTATAGTTGTAGAGGCAGCACCAGCAGATTGAATTGCATAATAAGCAGGCGCTCCAGTCGATCCTACAGAGGAAGAGGTGACTCCATACGCCTCAGTAAGATAAGAAGGGTCTTTAAGAAGCAAGCCAGTTTGAAGACCTGATATACTCACGAACAAACTCAATGCCGTATCAAAATCGCTAGGAGTTGTGATCGTTTGAGTTGTTACAGTTCCAGTCGCGGTAGCTCTAGAGTCAGGAGATTTTACATCACTATTGATACGCTGTTCAGCTAGCTGAATAATCCCATCCAGATTAGAAAGAAAGGTTGTTTCATTTGACTGGACGTAATCTTGTATTTGCTCTTTGAGTTCAGCGTATGTCATACTGGCTTGCTCTCAAGTGTAACTGATTAATTCATTACTCCGGTAGAACGAATTTTCTTCGCGATACCGTAGCCCTTACACATACCGCCGCTAGCATACTTGGCGGTACCACCCTTAGCAAACTTCTGATCCATGCTCGACGGCTTAGGCTTTGCCATACCCATCTTCTTAGAATCAGGCATCTTGCCAATAGGCATACCCATATCCATCTTCTTGTGCTCAGGCATGTCGCCAGTGGCTTTGCCCTTCTTGCCCATCATGTCCATCATGCCTTGAGACATGCCCTTAGACATTTCACCACCCTTCTTATACTTCTTGCCCATCATAGCCATCATTTCTTTAGGCATACCCTTAGGCATGTTGCCGCCCTTCTTGTACTTGGGGACGAGATTTTCTTTCATCGTGTTCATAGAACCCCCTTTGAATTTGCGGATAGCGCCACCAGCCATCTTCTTCTCAGGAGTATCTGTAGTCTTCTTCCCTCGACCCTGAAGCATCTTCATGATCCCAGGAAGCGCGGCTATAATAGGAGCAGCAATCATCCCTTTCTTCCCACCAGCCCCAGCTAACGCACCAAGAGCAATGAACTTTCCGTACTGGTCCATGAATTTCTTCATCCCAGATTTGGTCTTAGGGACATTGGCAGAGGGAAAGCTGGTGTTTGGGGCCTCATCATACATGGCGTTTTGGAGAACGCTTTCCGATTGCCTTCTTTGGGAAGGCAAGTTCATAACATCAGAGGTAGCTGTCAAATAATCATTTGGCGAGCGCTCCATCTCAACCTCGCTTCCCTCTCCAGATACAGAAATCGGCTCATTATAAATGCTGCCCATTTCAGGAGAAGCCGCACGAGTTGACTTTGCCTTTGCGGCGGTATTTGCTGCATTGGCAGTAGAACGATTAGAGCCTTTAGCAAATTGATCCAACGCTTTCTGAGCAAGGTTCATTCCAGACAAACCAGAAGACGAGGAACGAGTTAGTGGAATAATGTCTCCACCAATCCCTTCACGCGCCATCCCTGGAGAATAAACTGAACTCCGAATATTCTTTAATCCTGAAAGGGGTCCACCCTCCCGATCATTGAATTTATTGATGTCAGACATCTTTTTTTCAAGATTCTGGTTCAAGCCTTTGGCAAACAGCCCACGGACGCTTTCAGCCATGTTGTAGTTGCCTGGACCTTCGTCTCCCCCTGGAAAATACTTTCCACCATCTGCTTTTCTAATTACTTTATCTTTAAATTTGGGCATATATTCCTTTTAACTGATAGAGATACTAACCTTTCCAATGATTATGTATATCTTGTTGGGCAAAACAGGGTTCCAACCAAAGTACTCACGAGTCGGAGGGTTTTGCGTTGAATCCGTTCGCGGGTTGGATAGTGCAATCGACTCACCGCGCACATACTTACCGATCTTAAGTTGTGGGTTGTCGACATCAAAACATTCATCACATACAAGCAATCCATTCCATTGCTCGTTGTATATGTATTTCTTTAGCGTAGTGTACTTCACCTGCCTAGCGCAGATGTCGCACATTGCGATTGCGTGTTTGCCAGCAGCAAACATTAGAAACCATACCCCCCAGGAATCAATCTTACAGAAGTCCTTTGACGATCTTCATCTGCTGCACGTTGGAAGTCTTCCTCGTACATAGCTTTCAATTCAGGGATTCGAGCAAATGATTCTGGGCGCTTGTTGGCTAACTGATACGCTAACCCAGATATGAGTGCAGGGATAAACCGAAACGGTACATCCATGTTGTTGTCTGAATTAGTTCCAACATCCTGCTGACGACGCAAACGATAGTATACAAACTGACGAGAGATCGTATTGTCTGGCACCTGCCAGAACGTGATCTCAGGGTTGGCCTGATCCCTAGCAACGTAGTACTGAATCGGTGTACCAAGGATAAGCTTATTAGGCAACGTGTTGTAGGTAACAAAAGAGATAGGAGTAATTGCAATGTCTGTCTGCTGATTCGTCTGTCCAGCATAGGTACGAATCACACCCTCCAGCACGTCAATCGTATCGCTGGCAAGTGCATAGGTAGCAGTGCCTGCGACTAGGGTAAGGGTCTCTTGGTCAACACACCAAAGGTTTAACCCACGATTAGCCCACTCCATCGACAAGAGATTGAGACTGCGACGAGCAGTACGAATCTCGTAGCCACCCTTTATCTCAACACCAATTCGTTCGTAAGCCTCTTCGATTATGTCGAGGATGTTGATGTTGAAATTTGCAGTTCCAGAAGTAGCCATTACATGAACCTCTTTGAAATCTTCTTCGCAGATTCTGGCTGACTAGAAAACTGCTTACCTGCTTTTGTGTCTTCTCGCTTGGCCTTAGTCGAAGCAGCATACACACTAGAAGGCATGGACTGAATCGCCTTCTTAGGGAGATACCGCTCACCAGTAGCCTTAGGCCCTTGTGTAGAAGGCTTGCCACTCTTAGTGGTCCAGTCTTCCTTGCCCCATTTCGACAAGCTACTCTGTGCGCTAGACTTATTACCGGAGTACCCACCACCAGCAGACTCATACTTCTGAGCTACTAGTTGCGCCTTACGAGCAGACCACTGCCCAGGATCTCCTCCCTTACTGGAGGCCATGACCTGAGACTTGATGCGTTCTCTAAGCTCTGGCTTGGTATAGCCCATTAGAACCCTTTCTTAAGTTTAGGCGCTTGCATCTTGGACATCTTTACCTTAGGCGCTTTGATACTAGGGGTTTTGATGCTTGGAGTTTTGATACTGGAGAACTTGCTAGAGACAGCGGATGGAGGATACGAGCCAGTGCTGGACTTCTTCTTTGACATCGAAGGAGTTCCGATCTCCTTGCCCATGTTGAATCTTCCAATCATCGCTTAAGCCTCCGAGACTCAGACAATGCAATAGCAATACCCTGTTTTGGATCGGTAACCTTGGCACCAGAAGATGACTTTAGCTTTCCAGACTTAAACTCGTGCATTACCTTTTCAACTTTGTTCTGTTGCCGCTTGGCTGAAGTGATCTTTCCTTTCATGAATTAACCCCAGCAAATAGTAGCTGAAGTAACATTGGAAACAGTCAAATAAATGTTAGTTGAAAACCTAACACCATTACCGCCCAAGAAAAAACTATTCGTAGTGCTAGCTGGAAAATCAATGTCTACTAGGATAGTTCCACTAGCCCCACCATCTCTTAGCTGCAATGAACCAGCTAGACCAGTATAAGAAACTATACTGACGACACGCCCCGGCCCATTAAATACAGTGCCAGATGCGGTCAACTTCTTACATTGTAAATCGCTATTCATATAATTTCCTCTTCTGGCTAGCTGGAGGAGGTTTCTTAATCCCGCCAGGACCAGACCACAATACTTTTCGTGACCAATAGTTTGCCGACAACTTAGAATCGGCTCCCTTGATACCAGCAGAACGTGCCATGTAACTCTTTCGTGCAGCAGCAGAATAGTTATGGCCCATACTAGAATCGCCAAAGTGAATCAACTTCACCTTGTCGCCTTCCTTGGCGAGTACCATCTTCTTCTTTTCCGGTTTGCTCGACTCTATTGGCTTGTTGAAACCAGGGAACGTATGTCCCCTGTATTCAATACCACCACCAGAAGTTTTCTTAAAACTCCGCATTGGAGACTTAGAACGTAGTGCTGCCCATGCTGTAGATCGTTACAGCAGCAGTGGTTACGTCGGTGAAGTTAACGAAGAAGTCCTTCTGCGCGTTCTGAGCAATCGTCATCGTTCCGCTCAAAGTCAGTCCAGTGTTGGTCGTCATCGTAATCGTCTCAGCAGCATCAGCCGTGTTGCGAATGGTAACGATGAAAGAGGTACCAATAGCGGCACTAGGAACAGCGGTCAGAAGATCAGCCGCCGTAGGAAACAAGTCGGCACGTGCACCGCCGTTAGGGTCACGAAGGATGAATCCAAGTTTCAACTGAGCAGGCGTATAAGTAACCGCCGCAGTAGTCGTTACCGCAGTGGGGTTTGCCTCAAAGAACGTAACGCTAGAAGTGTTGAGTACAACACCAGTGCCTTGGGCAGAAAGCGTAAGCGAAGCATTATTCGCATCAGTTGGGCTGTAACCCGCGAAACCATTTTGGCTTCGTACAGGCCCAGTAAATGAAGTGTTAGCCATTAAAATACTCCTTCAAGAAAGGTTAACTCATTTGTCTCTTGAACGTCTGTGTAGCCAGTCAAATGAGATGTTTCGCTACAAGGGACAAGGGGAAGTTTCCTTCCCCCTGTGTTAAGTTGACTACGAAGCGCCGGGGCTACCGAAGATCGCAAGCGGATCGCTCCAGCCTACGGAATAACGCTCACGTCCTTTGTACCGCATGTTGCCAGTTTCAAAGTCGCCTTCAGCCGAAGTCTTGAGCTTGACGCGCTCAAACATCTTCAAGCCATTGGGTATGTCAGTCTTGAGGAACCAACCATTGGTGTCCGTCAAGTAGTGGTTAACTCGATAGCCTTCAGGCACCGACGACATGTTGTACATGGCGTTGATGTCGTTGTCCGCAGTTCCAGTACGCAAGAGAGACTTCAGGAGCCGCTCAGAAACGAACTGGAGAGCCGGGGGAACAATCAGCTTACGAGCCTTTGCGGCAATGAGCAAACCACGCTCATCCGTCCAGCCAGCAATTTGAATGATAGCCGCCTCAAGCGAAGTCTCGTTAAGGTCAGCACCAGTCGTGGGGCGATTGGAGTTGCTACCGCCAGTGACAAGCGGATGGTCCGTAGCGCAAAGCCGTTTGCCGTCGCCGCCAGTGTAGCTGGAGTTGAAAGCATTGTTAAGCACGTTCGCACCTTTAACCTGCTTGGTGTTGGCAAAAGCACGAGCCAACGCCTTGGTGTACCGCTCAGAGACGGAGACATACAGATTGTCTTCCATCGCTTCTTCGGTAACTGCAAAGCCAAGAGCAATCGTCTCATGCGTGTAGCGCGAGGTGTATGCTTCCTGAGCGTTGTCGTAGGCGATAACTCCACCGTCCGACTTAACAGGAGCAGTGCCAAAGCCCGAGAGCTTGACTTCCTCTTCAAACGCACGTTCCGAGCTGGTGATCTCAAAGATTTCTTTGTGTTCCTCACCATAACGAGCATATTCCAAGCCGAACAAAGCGTTCAAACCGGGAACAAGCTCCTTCAACATTTGTGAACGAGTAATAGCCATGGTATTTGTTCCTTAACCTGTTCCTAGTTATGCGCCAGTTGCGTTGGTGTAGGCATGAACGCCGTGATTCCAAACGCAGAGACAGTCAGTAAAAGCATCGCCGGGAGTCGAGTAAACCGAGTCAACGAAGCCAATGATTTTTACAGCCAACGTGTTGGTCGTCGTAATGCCAGCGGCACTAAGAACACTGCTGGAGTTTCCGCTGGTCGTGGAACCAGAGGTCACGTTAGCCAGAGGAGCATTATTACCAACAGCAGTGGTCGCAACCGTAGCATTCGCTTGAACCTTGAAGACGACACTAGGATCATCAACAACGTACACATAAATGTTCGTGTAACCAGCGTTCGTAGCTCCAGCCGGGAGATACTGCGCCCAGTTAGGACGGCCAGTAGGATCGACATACTCACAGCCGACAAAGATGCCAGTCGGAGTATTCGTATTGCGAGTCGTGGTAGGCGTTGCACCGATAATGGTAACGACACCGGAGTTAACGCTGACGGCAGATCCGAAGTAAATGGCATTGGTGTTGTTCGCACCAATCGGGAATTTCCGAGCAGCACCGCGAAGAGCGGCACCCGCCAATTCATACGGGATCAGGCCATAAGGAGTAGCTGTAGCAGCCATATAGAGTTCCTCTTAAGTTCCTGTTCCGAAGGAGACTTTAGTCCTGTTCTCTTGAAAGAGAGGCATACGACTATCGTTTTCCTTCATTAGATTATTGTTTACGGCATCGGTCTGCTTACTGGTCATCGTCTCGTAATAACGATTACGACTCTCCATTGCTCGACGATCCGCTTTACATAGAATCAAACCGCCCATCTCAATCGTTCCATTTCGGGATTCGTTAAATGCGACTTCCAAAACGACATCGGGGTGGTCTTCCGCTCTCACAATTACCCATCCTTCGCGCATTCGGATGGAAACATTTGAGGGGTCAGACTCGCCACGAACAGATTTGCGAACCCAACGGTATACCCAGTCTTCACTAGGAGTCGGATCCGGTAACAACGAGGGAGGCTTCCATGACTCTACACGAGATTCAGCTTCACGGGTTTCCAATTCACGGTCTGGCTTCATTACTGATTTTCCTTTTGCTGCTTAAGTAATTCCTTAGCATACTGTTGTGGGGTGATCCCTAAGCGTTTGGCAACAGCAAGAGCTGATTCCGTTAGTTGGACTTTTGTGCGGGTTTGGCCGTTAGGAGTTCGAGAAGAACTAACGACTACTCCGTTTTTTTGTTTGTTTTGTGCAGGCTCTTGGGCATTGCCCCGATTACCAGAAATAGTTTGATGAAACTTGTATACAGCACTATCAATGGCATTGTAGTACTGCTCACTTTCAGCATCCACACCGGCATCAACCAGTTTATTGTGAATGTCTATCGCATGGCCGGTAAGAGCCATGTCTTTTCCGAACCACTTGTTTTTATCTTTCCAGAGGACAGCTTTGGCAGACACCTGAGGTTGTGCAGGTTGGTAAGCTACGGGCTGTATGTTTTCCTGTTGTTGCTGATAGTTTACGCTTTCAGGTGCAGGTGGTGTATATGAGTCAAGTGCTCGCTTTTCATTAGCAAGAATTGCGATTTGCTCTTGAGCAGTCGCCATCTTGTCCGTATCGCCAACTTCGTATGCTTCTTTCAGCATCCGCTTGGCGTCTTTTAGCTCAGAACCCTTCTGGATCGCCGAAGTATAGATGAGCGCCCGATTACTGCTGTCGGTTTGCTGACGATATACCTCAACTTGTTTTTGCAGAGCAGAGGCGTAGTTAAATGCCTCCTGGGCCTGTCTAGTTACCTTCTCTTTTTCACGGCGCTCCTCATGAAACTCGTACTTAAGACGTTTAATGCGCTTCTGTACGCCTTCAGAGTAGTTCTTCAGCTCGTCATCGTCGTCTTCTGGGGTAGCTCTTACTGATTCATCGCGGGGAGCGCGACGATCTGCTGGCGGGGTGTCGTCAACGATCTCAATATCTACATCAGAGTCCTTATCGTCATCATAAGACTCTTCCGAGTCCCCACCCTTCGGTACGATTAGCTCTGATTCCATGTATTCTTCTGGCACTAGATCCTCTCCACACTATCTGGATCAGAAACAACAGCTTCAGGAGTGTCATCGTTGATAAAACGGTATTCATCGCCTTCAATCTTGAAGCGAGTACCGCTATAACTACGAACCATGATGTAATCCCCTACTGAGCACCAAGGCCCACTAGAGAATTTGGACATATCCTTATATGCATCTGGTCCAATTGCCAAAACTTTAGCAATTAGGGAAGCCGTGTTCTCATCCTGCTTGATTTGGTCAGGAATATAGATACCGCCCTTGGTCTTTTCGTCAATAGCCTTACGCATCTTGACGAGGATTTTATACCCTACAGGAATTGGTAGGTTTTGCATTTATGTTTCGTTCATCCTTGCGCTAATTTAGCGTTTGCTTCAGTCTTCTTCGGCGTCTTGCGACAGTTTGCCCCAGATTTCCTGGAACTCCTGACGTGCTTGTTGAAGTCCTGATAGTTTTCCCACTATGTTTTTGTATTCTGCGTAGTCTACGCAAAAACCAGAGACTACATAAGTGGAGCTTGTCTCTGAAAGATCGTCAAGTCGAGCAAAGAACTTAGATCGTAGGTCCAATGGCACCTCCCATGGTGTCCATCTTCGCTAATATCTCTGCGATTTTAGCCTTTGCCATGTCGTTATCGGTCTGGATCCGTTGCATTTCTGCTTGGGTACGAGCATCCGACTCAATCTTGTCATTTTGCAGGCGTTGAATATCCAACTGTAGACGTTGGTTCTCAATCGCCAGTTCGCTTTGGGACTGCTGTGCCTTCTGTGCAGAGGATTGTTGCGCCATTTGAGTCTGCGAAGCGATTCGCGTAGCCTCTAATTGGTTCCTCTGGTTGCTTTTTACCAGCTCAAGCTGCGATTTCTGCTGGGCTTCTTGGGCCTTTTGCTGTAATTCGGCTTGCTTCAACTGCAACTCTGCCTGCTGGAGTTGCAATACTGGATCTTGCGCCTGCTGCTGGGATTGCTGTGCTGCCTGTTGACCCTGCGCCTGCTGTAAAAGCATACGAGAAGCATCGGCAATCGCCTTGGATAGATTGGATTCCACGTCTGCTGGCATCGGTTCTCCCGGTAAGGGGAGAGGAATGCCCAACTGTTTCTCCATCTGTGAGCGATACGCAAAGCCAACATGCTCTGCGATATGAGCCATGAAAGCAGCAAAGATTACGTTTGCCTGAGGATTCTGTCCCAACTGCTGTTGGACCGTAGGATTCTGCACATACGACATGTGAGCGGTTATATGAGAATCATGGTCCTGCGTTAAGTACGCTTTAGCAGGTTTCATATTTGTGATGTTTTGATTTTCCGAAAGAGGATCAAGTAGAGGGGCATCTACTTTATCAGGGATAATCTTCTTAACATCCTTTATACCAAGGACTTCCAGCATCTTTCGATGCAACTCAGGCAGATCGTAGAATTGCGGTGCTTGTGCGGCGAGTTGAATAGCAGCTTGATACTGCATCACTCGCTGCGACATAGTGGCCGCATTGGGGTCAGATACAGGAACAACGTCGATACGGTTATCGAAGTCGGAGCGCTTGCTCCCTCCCATACTGCCAAAATCAATCTTGTATCGGTCAGACCCGCTATCACGGATCACTCGTACCAGGATGGAAAACTCTTCCTGCAAAGACGAATGCAGTCTAGCTTGAATAGCACTCATCACTTTGAGCGCACGTTCCATCAAGGCTAGTGTGGTCCCTACAGGGGCCTGAGCACTAGCATTACCAATCTCAGTATCTGCGATAGAAGCCAATCGACGACCATCTTCAACTACAATTCCTAGAAGTTGCAGTAGAGTTTGCGAAGGCTCTTTATACGGGAGGGGATACAACGACCGTGCAATGTCTCCATTAGCGACATCAACATCGCGCCACTCTCCAGGTTGAATAGGACTGTCGTCCCCAGCCACACGCATACCCTTGGCCTTTAACCCACCAGGAAGGTTGGCTAAGGTTCCAGCATCAATCAACTGGCGCAGGATAGCAGTCGAAGCCTTGGCGTTTGAGCCAATGAGATGGATTAGACCATACCCATACGCGCCCATGCCAGGAACATAGTTATAGGACGAGAACCAAATCAGCTTTGTTTTCTTAGGGTTGTCTTCGTCCCAATTCCTATAGATCGACAAGACATCACCAGTGGACTTCTCCACCGTCACAACATACGGAAGAGCAATACCAGTAGGCTCACCATCCTCGTCTACATGCTCAAGACCAGCAATATCCAAGTCAATATGAGCCTCAAGCAAGGTGACAGAGTCTTCGTCGTTCTGCTTGTACTCATAGCTGATCTTGTCTATCTTCTCTTTCAACTGAGAACTAGAATCAAAGTCAGGGCGTATTTCAATGTCTCGATAGAAGTTATTGAACTGTAGCTTCTTGACTTCGTTAATGTTCTTCGTTATGACGTGGATGTATCGGCTTGCCGTCTTGAGACTAGTAGCCCCATACGGCATGATGAAGTCTTGTGCCGGGACATACTTGATATCCGGTGAATCAGTCAACGGATCAAAGCAGATCTTCTTGAAAGCGCTGCCACACAACGCTAGCCCAAACAACATCCGCTCAGTTTCAGGACGATAATCCTTCAAGTCTTGGGTGAGCAAATAGTTCATATCTGCTTGAATACGAAGGGCTTGATCCTCTTTCTCTTCGGTAACTTCACCAATGATCTGAGTCTTTACTGGACCAGTAGCCGGGAAGATCTCCATGATTGCGTTTGACTGGAACCGCACAGCAGCTTCCATAATCATGTTGTGGAACAAGCCACAGGCCCCAGCCCAAGGTTTATTCCGATCTTCCGTCTTTACGCCAAGGTAATCGAGACCTTCTTTATAGGCGCGTTCCCAATCCTGTCTAGAGTCCAGATCCTCCTGATATACATCCAGGATCTTACTCCCAATGGTTGACAACTCTGAGTCTTCAATATGCTCTGCCAAGTTCACAGAGTGAGGAAGATCAGCTAAACCACCTTCTTCGTCTTCAGGAGGACCGAACTCAATAATCATCCCACCGTCTTCGGTTTCAATTGATACAGCCTCTGGATCCGATATCTCGATCTCAATTTCAGTTTCTACCCTGTTGCCGGGGTAAAAGTTTGTTTCTTCCAAAGGCTTATCAATCATAAGTTAATCTTCTTTCTTCGCGCCCTGAGACGCATCATCTTGAAGCATCTGCTGCCAACCTTGAGGGTTGTTTTCAATTGTAATGCGAATCAGACCAACATTGTGACCAGTCGATCCGTTTGAATAAGTTACACAATACTGGCGCGACACGCCATCACTAGGTTCAGGAAAAGGTCCAGACCACACAGGAAGGTAGATAGAAGATACTCCACCTCCAATCCCGGCAGCATTTAGTTTAGCAACAACTTCATCTACCTGTTCCATCGTAGTAAGTTGATTAGGGTTAAAAGACATAGTTGACCTTAGTAGTAATCTGCTTTCTTGTTGGGAACGTACTCTTCGTCTTCATCGCTCTGTGTTGATATAAACCCGCCCTGCCTGAATCGCAACAGGGCCTGCGTTGAACTGTCAACAAGGTCATCATGGTCAGAGTTAGGAAACGAAGCGAACTGTTCAATAAGCTCCTCTGCCCAGCGCAAAGGAGGTGCGTAAACAAAACCTGAAGCGAATATATCACTAACAGCATTTACACGAACAATCTTATCATTACCACGAGATGGAGTGTAATCTTGAATTGGTATGCCCATCTTGCGTAACTCAAACACAAGTGGTCCACCAGCAGCCTTTGCTTCAATGATGCAACAGTCTGGCTTCCAATAACGATACTCCTCTAGCGCCTTTTGCTTAAGTTCAGGGAACTCTAGCTTATCTTGATACGCATTCAAGAGTATAATCTTAGCTACCCTTTTACCATCATTATCTTTCTCGTAGAATATTCCCCATGTCGTACAGGCTGAATAATCTGATCGAGTGCCTTTGGTTAGTGCGGTGTCCCAGGACTGAATGATGTACTCACAGACTGGCGGCTCGTCCTTTTCCCATATCTTCCACCACTCTCTTTTTACAAGAGCACCCTCTTCAGAGGTAGGATTTTGCTGATACTGTGCATTCCACTTGGCGACGGGAAGTTCAGCCTTGATCTTTTCCAGTTCTTCCAGAGGCCAGAACTCAGGCCATAACGGATTGCCAGACGGCATGATAGCGGGGAACTCAATCACTTCCCATTCATCTAAGCCATCTTTCTGAGACGATGCCTTTAGGATTTGACCGCATAGATCTCGCTTGCTCCAGCGAGTCATGACGATAACAATGGCCCCTCCAGGCTGCAAACGCTGACGAGGACCAGACGTATACCACTCGTACACGCCGTCGTAAATGCTAGGATTTGCGGCAGCTATAGCGGCCTCTTGCTCACTGTGCGGGTCGTCAATGATGAGGCAATTATGAGCAAGAACCCCCTCACAGAAGAAGTTCTTGCTCTCAGTTTGAATATCAACTACCCAGTGACCAGACCCTCGAAGTAGGCTCTTAAGATCCTCTGCACAGGTTCCGACGCTGTATGATGATAATGGTTGTGACACGGCTCGCAGAGTAGTATCATGTTCTCCAACCTGTTGTCCGTCGCGTCCTGGTTGATGTGATGTACCGCTGACCTGTCCTTTACTCGTTGGCAATAGGCACAGACCCCGTTGTCCCTCTTCCTTACGAATCTCTTCCTCTCGCCCCAAGCCCCGACGTAGGTAGTGCTCTTGGCCTTCCTCTTCGAGTAGCAATCCCTGCTGCAATACCTTTTCTTCCCAAGGCACTGAGATTTGCAAGTATTGCACGTCCCGGTAAGTGGAACTGACGTTTTTGGTCTGGTCGCCTTCCAGTCCGAATAACACGCCTTCGTGCAGAAGTGATTCTTGTTTCCGCTTCTCTCCTCTCCCTTCTTGAACTCCGAGGAAACCTTCATGAAGTCCTTCTTGCAGTGAGAGCAATTGACCTTCACATGCTTGTCCTTCAGATAACATGCCTTGCATGTTACTGCCATCTGCGCTTTCCATTCGTCGCAGAGTGGACACTTGTTGTAGATTCCCCCTACCTCCCGGCAAGCGTTCGAGCAGTAATACCTCGACTCCTTGGTCGTCCCCCTTCTCCTCAGTGATCTTTCGTGCTCCTTCCTCAAGCGAAGAAAGTCTTTCCCACATCGGCAGCACTGTAGCGGAACGTGCTTCAGATGCTTTTGTGTAGTCTGATCCGTCGTAGATTCTGTGATCTGGGGTGCAGATGAATCCTCCAACGGAAACAAGCTCAGGTTTGTATTGGGTAGAGACTGCAAGGACTCTTGTCCATTCTGATCTTCCCAGTTTGTGATTATATCCATATACCTCCTGCCCAACTTTCACTTGGGATATAGGTAGCATACCATTAAGAGTCAAGCACTTACAAGCAAAGTATGCACAATCTGCACCTTTTCCAGTAACCGCGCCTCCGACGCCTATGGCAAAGTAATCTCCTCCCTTATTCGTATTCCATCGACCAGCGGCCTTGGAGTCTGACGAAAGAGACACGTTAGGGAAGATCTTCTGGTAGTGCGGGTTTCCGACTAGGTTCCTTACCTTTCGACCAAACCCTACAGCAAGTTCTGCTGTGTGTGCCGTTTGGATAATCTTCTTGTCTGGATACTTGCCAAGGAACCAAGCTGGGAGCAGGTACGAACTGAATTCCGATTTTGTATGGCGAGGTGCCATGTTGATAATCAGGCGCTTACAGGTTCCGTTTGCTACCCGCTCAAAGGCGTCGGCCATGATATCATGATGCCTACCGGGAATAAAGGCAGGCCACATCTCTTTGACGAAATCAATAAAGTTCTTCTGGCACTTCTGCACCTTGAGAATATTCTCGTACTGCCCAAGCAAGTTCGCTAGCTCAACCTGTTCATCATAAGGGAGCTGCTTTGCCTTGGCTATTATCTTAGTGATCTGTTGCGGAGTGTACTGACCAGCAAGGATATTGCTTATATTCACTACTCAACAATCTATCAAACAATGAGAATTCAGTACAATGTTAAGTATGTGCCAGCCAAAACTTTCAGACGAGAAGAGCCTTAATGGGAAACATTGAACAGATACTTTCCGACTTAAGGGTCGAAGCCGCTGAAAGCAGGATACACCTACAACACATTTCAGAACACCTCATCAAGCTAAATGGGCGTACTGAAAAGTGTGAGGATAAGGTTTCAGAATTAGAGCGTAACCACAACAAAATAAAGACGATATGGGGAACGATAGTAGCCTTATCATCATTTGTAGGGGCCTTGCTATCCTGGGCATACAAAGCATTCATCTTCAAAAACTAGGCCAACAAAAAAGGCCCTCTGAGGAAGAGAGCCTTTAATGACAACCAAGGGGGATAAGCGATACTAGAATCGCCTAACCTCAGTATAGCACAACTATCTTCCTGGTCGTCCAACATAAATCTCAAAAGCGCCATTCACTAAAGAGATCTCTTCTTCTTGTGCTGGATCCTTTGCTGGATCAACCATACAAGACCTCAACCACATATCAATATAGATAGGCTCGTACTCTACCAATCCACGTCTGCTCTTAGAATAAACAGGCCCATAACCAACAGAGCGCCAGTACTTGAGGTGAGAGACAGAGATCCTCAGGTATGCAGACAACTCCTTATCTGTTATGTTCTGTTCGTGATCCAACTACGAGCATATCAATTTGAACGTACGGCGTCCTGTACTGAACCCAACGTAGTTCACGTCGTCGATCTTTTGCCCCGTAAGCTCTTGCACGAACCCTGACATAGAACGCGCCCACTCCTCTCCCTCTGCTACCTTGGCCTCTTCCTTAGCCCTTGCAGCATCGTACACAGCGCCGTCATCCTTGACGCCATTCAGTACCTCAATAGCCACCCTACGCGCCTCACGATCAATCAATTGCTCTCTCGTATCGTTCATCATGGCACATAGTGTAGCATGGTGTTGCGCCAGCTTGCAGAATCTACCGCAAAAGAAAAAGACCGTCACAGAGTCTCGACAACATGATGACGGCCTTCTCATTGTTCAACATATAACCCCCAACGTGGCGCGTGAAACACCACGCCATGAAGGAGGATATAGCCAAGAAAGAGGGATACAGTCCCTTCCCCAGCAAGCACCTGGGTAAAGATGCTAAAAATAAGTGTACCACGATTCTCGAATCCATTGTACAATGGAGGTAGAATTATTGGACGGAAACTTCGGCTTGCCGGAGAGAACAGAAGTCCTTGTATTCCACCGTGGATACAACCAGTCCTGTTTTCGGTTGTGCGGGGTTGCAGGAAGCAATGAGAGCCTACTGCGTGGTAAACCCAGTGCCCGATACAGCTTAAGCGCCGCGCAGTTCTATTGGGAGAAACAACCTGATTTAGCGGTTCGCCGAAAGGCAAGACGTAAGAGCTTAGGTGAGGTTGCAGTAGAGCGGTGGTCGAAGCGATAACGCTAAGACAAAGGTGAAAATCCAGGTCTACTGCCAAGAGGACAGGTTGGTACCAAACCAGACAAGGTACCTGTGCTGATCGAAGGTGGCTCCATAAGGGATACACAATCATCACAACTAAAGGGGGGGGATACCCTTCTTGTGCCTTCTCTCAGGTTCACCATAAGGGATACACATAACAATGCGTCGATAATCGACGCTATAAGACTTCTCTTACAGAAGTGTTAGATCAAGAGCCAAAGGCTCTTATCAACGCATCGAGGCGCGGAAGGCTTACGACTGTAAGCCTGTAGGCTCGATGGCACCTCAAGGACCATACATCAGTACTTGTTTGCTTTGTTCGTGAAACAAAAACAAACAAACAAAAAACAATCAAGTAAGGCGGCGAGGAGCCGCTCTAGGACTTATAAGAGATACATTAAGAGATATAGTATATTAGCAACAAGGTACATACATCAAACAAGGTTCAATGGCGTTAGAGTGATTATGTTAGGCAAGCCATTATTGATTGACTCAGAAGTTGCTAAGATTACAAAGTTCTCTGTATCAAGTGTAAGGAAATGGAGAGTGCAAGGACGAGGTCCATTGTACTTAAGACTAGGTAACTCTATAAGGTACAAAGAACAGGATGTGCTACACTATGTTCAGTCTGGTAAGCTATATAGCGAAACAGGACTAAGATCAAAGAGGAGCATCAAAGATGCAAAAGACAAGAGAAGCATTACCTAGCTCATTAGCTGAATCGTTCTTGTTGAAAGAACATGCTGTGGCGCAGTACCTGACTGTATCTATTGCAAAGATTAGACTTATGCGAAGGACAGGGGAAGGCCCTGCCTTCATTAGAATAGGGAGCAGCATTCGATATACGATTGATAGTGTGAAAGACTACATCACCTCCTTATCTAACGCGCCGAAGGTAGTTCGTGTTGAGATTCCATCGATTACAACTCGGGCACAGAGGCCTCTTAATCGTGAAGAGAGTTCAATCGAACCTAATAAGGCATCTGCGCCAAAGATTCTGTTGCAGGACATCTTCAACCCAAACATTGAAGAGGCGAGCTAACCATGATAGACCATACTCAGTCTCCTTACCTTACGGACATTCAACTTGCAGAGTACTTAAACATCAGCACTAGCATGGTGCGTCAGTGGAGAATCAAAAAGGTTGGACCAGTCTACACTAAGATTGGGCACTCAGTTCGATATCACGTTGACGACATCAACGAATATCTTAAGTCAAGACTAGTCGAACACGTCAAAAATCCAATCGTCGACGAGACAGTACAGTAATGTCAGACAACATTGAAAACTCAGTAGGGTACGCCAAGGTAAACGAAGTAGCTAAGTACTTGAACATCAGCACTGGCATGGTACACAAAATGATTCGCTCAGGAAACATACCCTATCGGCGCATAGGTAAGGTATACAGAGTCCCTTGGACTTGGTTGAAGTCTGATATGAACTTAACCTTTGGCACAACAGCGCCAGTAGACAAGAGCCTATAGCTCTTCCCAGGCTGCAATAAACATCTTCAGCCCAACAAATAACCAGAACACTGAGACTGAGAAGAATGACACCTTCTCAATCTTAGTGAAGTTCCTTGCCATTATAGAGAAGTCAGCTAGTACAGCGCCAAACCAAATAGACAAACAACCCAATACAATCAACAAGATACAGATCATAGTAGCTCAACAGGAAACGCTGGACCAATATCAAACTTATCCTTACGGAAGTTTTGATGAGAGGCAATACCCTTGAATCCATTGAAGAACTTCATGTCAAACTCTGTCCTCTTAGGCACAGGAGGCAGCACCTTTGGGATGGAAAAGTCCTTACATAGTTTATCTACAAGAGAAACAACGGCGCTAGATTGCTCCTTTGGGAAAGAAGCAAAGTAAGAATAACCTCGATAAGGCGCAACAACATACTTGGTGGTCTCAGACAAAGTACACCACTTAGCAGTGAACCCTCCAGGCCACCAGTTAAGCTGTTTAGGATTAACCTTATCAATGACAAGTGGACCTGGATTAGCTATCTCAATCCCAATAGACCTCTTGTCATGCTTCCAATTAGCGCTATCAGCGCCAGTGATCCCAAGATGATAAGCCCATCTACTAGGATCAAAACACTCATAGATCAAGCCATCAACATCAACCAAGTACGATGTCGCAACTTGCAATGGCGTACTAAGCCAGTATTCATACGCACTACGAGCTGACTGACCAGCCGTAAAGTGCAACACAATCAGATCCTTAGGATGCTGCTGTGTAAAGAATTGACCTTGAGCAAGAGCAAACTTCTTACGATCAATCGAAAGATTCGATACATTGTTCGTGTTTGTGCCTGTAGTCGTCATGTTAATATTCCCAACGTGCCCGTCGGCTCTCTCGTTCAAGGGCGTTGGCCTCCTCGTTTATAGCGCTATCTCCGTTATGTAATAGTCAGATGATAAGTCTGCCCTGTCGGGGGATGCCCCCAAGCCCAGACGCTTGTAGCGCCTGCGCCTCGATGCACCATTTCCACACAGTGAACGAATACAGCTATAGAGACAACTCCTTCAATACAAACCTTACATCGGTCCTCTAGAACCTAAGTATATGAAATATATACCATGGCACATGGTACCACAAAACATAGGGGGGTGTTTCTATATAGGCAAAGTATTACACAGTGCCATCCTGTAAATTAAAGGGGGTGGCCTATAGTCTTGAAAAGACTATGTGTTGCAAGGAAACACTAATTCAGATAGGCACTCGTCAAGAGCACGTTGAGCACTAGCTTGACTAAAGTATGTACCTTGTCGTCTGTTGTTGATAAAGACAATGTATGTGCCAAATGTGGTTGTGTGTATGAAAGACATGAAAAGTTTTATGGGTGAGATGGGATGAGTAGAATAGTATGCATTACGCAGGTACGCGCGACCCCACTAACCGCCCTCCCCTCCCCCCGTGAGGGTCTCCCCATCCTGACCTGAATCGACCGGGATAGCCTTCGACTCCTGAACACGCCTTGCCTTGCCACGTGCAGCCGATGGCGTGATGTCGATAGTGTCAGCGGATGAAAGCAACATCGCCAAACGAGTCTGGATTGTATCAATGATTGAACCGTGCAACTCCGTCGTAGACTCGTTCGCTTGAGGTTCTTCGAAGATTGAAGCGTAGCGGGTACGCCCCAGTAGTTCATATGCCTTGAGTTTGGTTATGTCTGACTCAGCGGTTGATGCGGTACTGGTTAGACCTTCCATGACAAAGTTTTGAAGCCTGGTCTTGTCCGCCCACCAACGCGCAGTTTTTTCTTCTTCCATTGCTTTCATTGCTAGGGCCACCCTAGGTTTCTGCGAGGTCTTCACCGCATCAACTCCCATTCCCTTTGCGCTGTTCCCATTCCAGCGATAAGCCTGCCGGTAAGACTCTGCTTTGGACAATCCCCCAAAAACCAGCCCTTCTGCAAACTTGCGTTGTTTCGCCGTTAACTTTCCGATTATCTCCGCCAACGTTGGCTTACTCATGCCATCATTTTAACCCAACATCACCCATTATCCCTCTAGTACCTCAGCCCAAAACGTACCATAAAAGATTATCTAAAAAAACGATGTCAGAGTATTGACATACCCACTGATACTTGTTATTATAGAGGAGTAGCAGATAGCACAGAATGCAACCCGGGAGCACTGAGTGCACTGGAGAGTTAAACAACACAGAAACTGCTCGAAGCCTACACTTCCCCAGATTGTCTCACAGTGAGACATAAAGGATACAAACGTGAACTACATTACAGTAATCAAGACGGCGGCGCTCAGCCGCGCTAAGATGTTCGGCGTACTAAGCCGGGCGCTATATGAGGTATCGGCGCAGGAACTATATGCGCCTTACGACAGTGTCGAGAAGTGGCTAGTGGGGAATGACGTGGATATCTCGCGTCCTACGTTTTATCGGATGAAGTCTTTAGGGTTACTCCTGAAGTATGTAGAGATCTCCGATACTGATCTCGCATTAGTAGGTGAGGCTAGCATGTATCAGCTAGCTAGACTTGGTACCGACCACGATACTGCCACTAAATTCTGGGAGTCTGGGGATATCCCCAACCTTATCAATGGGCGCATTGATAAGAGCATCGCGACAGTGGCTGACCTTAAAATTAAGGTTGACGCATTGCTAGGGAAAGAGAAGAAAGAGAAAGATGGCGAGGGAGCGGGTGAGAGTGAGAGTGACGATTGGCAAGAAAAGTATGACGCGCTCATTAAGCGCATGAAAAAACTAGCCCCACAATATGAAGCCGACCGCTTCGTTTCTGAAGTCCTACGAGTTGTCTCATAATGAGACAACCTCAAGACTAGACAAACTGTCTCACAGTGAGACAACCTTAGGAGTACGCCATGACGTATGTTACGGAATACATGATAGAGGATCCTGATGTATCCTTAGCTAGATCATTCGCCAAAGCCGTGAAAGAGTATCCGGTATACGTATACTCCGAATGGAACAACTCGTTCCACGCTAGCGATAACTATATCGTGGCAACTAGTGAGCCTACGAATGAACATAAACAATTGGCTAACCTGTGTATCAATAGGCGAGAGTTGCTGGTAGCGGTCCAATCATTAGTGGATCAGCGTGTTAAGACGGCTCATGAGTTATTCAAGTTGAGCCGAGAATACTAACTGTCTCACAGTGAGACAACTTGAAACTGTCTCACAGTGAGACATAAGGATACAAAAATGAACAAGAAGTTGATAACGATAGACTCGTCAAAGATTACTAAAGGCAAATCATGGGATAACGCATGGCCTGCAGTATCTTACATGTCTCCAGCTACGGAATCCGTCCCATATGGCGGCGTGAATATGTGCGCCAACGCTGGGAGTTGCGCCACTATATGCTTGGGCAACAACTCCGGGCGCATGGTCATGCCTAAGAACAAAGCCGCACGGGTGAACCGTACCCTACGCTACTTGAATGACCGTGAGAACTTTCTCCTCGACTATGCACGTGAGATTGACGCTCATGTTAGGCGCTGTAAGCGCAAGGGATACGCTCCAGCATTCCGTCCCAACGGCGCAACAGATAGGCGCGACCTTGGGTTATGGGTGGTGAACTATTGCAAAAAGCATCACCCTGAGGCGCGGGTATACGACTATACCAAGCTACCGCCTAAGAAGATAGACGGCTACCACCTCGTCTATTCGTACAGTGAGCGCCCTGAAGCACTACCAACGGCACTCAAGTACTTGCGAGAGGGCGGGACTGTAGCTGTATGCTTCGCTGTCAAACGTCACGGCGCATTGCCTGAAACATGGAATGGTTACCCCGTGATAGACGGGGACAAATCAGACGCTCGATTCCTCGACAATCCAGGCGTGGTAGTAGGACTACGCATCAAGGGCAGCTTCAAGAAAGCCGCAAACAATCCGTTCGTGGTTCTAACCTAGACTGTCTCACAGTGAGACAAACGTGGGGGGGAGATACTCCCCCACTATCACAATCAAATCAGGAGATGAGATGAACAAATCAGTAGAGAAGTTTACGCAGTGGGTATCTGCCGAACTGGCAGAACTAGAAGCGCCGATGAACGATGGGGGACTTTGGAGTTGCTACCTATCGGACAAGGTCCGAATCTTACGGAATGCCTTACGGCACGGTGACGAGATGAAATACGAACTAGACATGGCAAGTCTAGATGGTGACTCCTACCGATGGGAAGAACTAACTCTAGAGATCAAGCAACGGGATGGGGGGCTGTAATGGCTACGATCACAGTAAGATACTCCGCGCCCTGTCGTGCTTGCGGTACACAGATACAGGCCGGGTCCAAGGCAAACTACAGCAACTCAAAGCTGTACTGCCTAGGTTGCAAGGCAGGACCAGATAGACCAATCCGCCCACGTCCAGCGGGATACTACGCCTCCATGCGTGACCCCAACGGGCTGTACGCTTACGATGGGCGAGAGATCGGGCGCATCAGATGCGGCTGCGAGGATTACCCTTGCTGCGGCTGCTAACCCCGCCCTGATGAGTCCCCTGGCACGGGACGAAACCCCTTACGGGGGTCGGCAACAGCCAACCAGGAGATATGAAATGAAGGATATAAGACCAAGACGAAGGGGAATCAGGACAACTTACAGCTTATCAGCGTGGGATAAACATAATCCAGGCTGTGGCATAGGTTTTGATTGTGATGTTGATGGCTGTGTTTTGGATCCATTGGCGCTATCGGATGCAGCTATCCGCAATCTGTGTTCCATGCTTTTCCAGCCAGACCGCTACACCCCGGCCTTAGAAGCGCGCAAGCATAGCTACATGATGGCTGGCGGAGGTAGGTGCACTTGCGGCTTATACGTACATCTAGACGACGCCACGACCAACGGCTGTCGGTGCGGTAGGTTTTACAACGGCTACGGTCAGGAGCTGGCCCATCCATCCCAGTGGGGCGAAGAGACGGGCGAACGGTTCGACGATTGTGGTAGGGAGATCTTATGACTATCATGACGTGGACCTAGCCCTGATGAGTCCCCCGGCCCGGACGAAACGCCGTAAGGCGTAGGCAACAGCCAAACTGTCTCACAGTGAGACACAAAAGAGGATACATGAAAAAGAGAATCATCACTAACGAACAGAACGAGACGCTTGCTTGGTTCGATGAAAGCAAGGCTATCAAGATAGACGAAGACACGACCTTCGATGGTCGTAACCAGATCAGCAAAGCTACTGGGGGACAGTGGGATCATGAGGCCCTGTTCCTGACTGCCAGCGGTAAGTGGGTGCTGAATGCTTGGTCTAACTGGCAGGGCAGCAACGATACCTACAGGTTTATGTCAGACAACAAAGCATACGCCTGGATCATGGTCAACGCCTCGCCTTCAGAGATTGATAACCTTCCCCCGGTACAACGTGCGGGATTCGATAAGTTCATGGGTAGCAGCGAGGTCTAACAACGTGTGGGTATATGACGATGGTGGTCGTAAGGCCGCTGGATTCAAGGGCAAGGCGAAAGATTGCGCTGCCCGTGCGGTAGCCATAGCTACAGGTTTACCATACGCACAAGTACATGAATCGCTGGCGCAAGGTAACTATGCACAGCGAAAGACTAAACGTAGCAAAGCTACAGAACAAACCGCTGACGCTGGTATATACACAAGGCGCAAGTGGTTCCGCGATTACATGGTAGGTCTGGGCTTCACCTGGACCCCTACCATGCAGGTTGGAGATGGTTGCCGTGTTCACCTGAAGGCAGACGAACTACCTATGGGCAGGATAGTCATCAGGGTGACCAATCATCTCACTTGCATGATTGATGGCGTGATAAGAGACACTTACAACCCAAGCCGTAATGGGAGTCGGTGTGTCTATGGATACTGGATACTAAACTGTCTCACTGTGAGACACAAGTAGAGGACGAGACATGACCAATCAAAAGATTTATTGCTACGTTACGAGTGAATCATGCCTACTCAAAACTGCCAACATAGACGACGAAGTATTTGGTCGTCCGGTTTCCGAATGCGGGGACTACGATGCCTGGACACTTGACCAGGACGAGACGAATGCGCTGGTATTCAGCGGGTCTGGCTACAGATTCCGCGCTGCCCGTGCGGTGCAGAAAGAGATGGGGTGGAAGGTCAGCCTCTACCCAATCAGAGAGCGGCTGACGATGGAGCTGGCGCGGATTATCCAGCGAGACAACGAGACATTCAGCCCAACCGATGTTATCGAGTGGATGGACGCCAATATTGACGAAGATGACAAGGATGAGGTGGCCCGACAAAACGAATTCAATCCAGTTCAGATCGCAGAGGACTTGGCAAGGTGCTATTCAGTCGAGCGGGAGGTGAACGCATGAACCATGCAGATGCAGCAGCTCTATTAGGGCGAGTGTTTGACTATGTACTACTGGAGGCAGCTAAGTCTAGAGATGCGGCTGTGATTATGAACTACTACAGGGCGGGGGGTATCATCTACGCGCTTGGTCTGGATGCCCTTGTGGCACAGGAGTTGAGCCAATGATTCGCTATGCAATAGCAACTTTGGGTGTACTGGTTGGAGTGATAACCGGAGACTATCTGGTGGCTGTGCTGGCTACTGCTGGAGCAGTGTACTTGAACATAATGGAGGGCAAGTCATGAAGATATGTTTGGATGTTCGATTCGTATGGGATGACGATAGCGGCATCTTTCAGATCGAGGATGAGTTGCAGCAAGAGATGTTGCATGCAATGATACTCAACTCTAAGACTAGGTATCGAGCGGCAGAACTCATGATGCTGGAGAGGGAGAACAACGGGGAGGCACTGTGAAGAAAGCCTTCTCCGTTCTATCTGACACAAACAACCTGCTAACTGAGCTAATCAGTCTAGCAATGGCAATCGTTTTCGTAGTAGCTATCAGCTACATCGCAAGCTGTATCTAACAACCAACCAAAGGGAGATTACTATGTACTCAAAGCAATTCATGAAGGCAATACAGGTCTGCATCAACGCTAAAGTACCTGCATGGGTATGGGGGCAGACGGGAGTGGGTAAGACTTCAGGACTCTCCTGTGTCAGTAGGGCGTGGAAGTATATACACATCGACGCACGACCAACAACGATGGACCCAGTAGATATGGGTATACCTTACATCGAGAACGGCATCTGCAAGAGAGCCATTCCCTCTTGGTTGCCTACGCAAGACAACACCATCATGGTAATTGAGGAGTTACCAGATGCGCCAGTGTCTATGCAATGCGCCTTCTATCAGTTAGTATTAGAGCGTAAGCTAGGCGACTATACTCTACCCAAGGGTGCGTACATATGCGCAACTGGCAACAGAGCAGAGGACGGCGGCAATTACAACCAGCCACCTGCGCCATTGTTGAATCGCTTCTTGCATATCAATCTCGAATCGAGCTTCGATTCCTGGAAGGATTGGGCAATCAGCGGCGACAACCTCAAGGTTGAGTTAGTTGCGCCTAAGCCTATCAGTCCATCTATTCGGCCAGAGATCATAGGGTTCTTTGAGTTCCGCAAGCCACTACTAGTGGCACAACCTAACAAAAGCGAGTTCGCTTTCTGTACCCCACGCTCTGTCGAGATGCTGTCTCGCATCATGGACCAGCAGCCTGACACTGACATTGCCGGGGAGTTAATCAACGGATGCATTGGACAAGGCACAGGCACTGAGTTCCTGGGCTTCATGCGTGTCTGGAGAAGCCTACCTAACATCTCAGCGATTGAGGCATCGCCTAGTTCTGCGCCACTGCCGATAGCATTAAGCGAATGCTACGCAACCGCCACCTATCTGTCCGCTAACTGGAACCCCACTAACTCTGGCGCACTGTGCGAGTACATACAGCGTATGTCTCCTGAGTATGGGTGCTTGTTCCTCAGGGATACCCACCAGCGTAAGCCAGAATCCATTACAGTCCCATCTGTGATGGCTATGCTCAACAATGCCAAGTACCAAGACATCTTCTAACTGTCTCATTCTGAGACAAAACCATAACCTAACCAACGATCAAGGAGATCAATCATGTTATCGAATCAAGCAGTGTTAGTTCGTTTGTCTGTCGCTCAGTGGACAGGGTACAAGTTCGACAAGAAGGCGACTGAAGAAGTCGAAGCGAATCATGGCGCAAACAATCACGCCGGGGAGGTGGGCCGATTCAATAAGCAGTTGGCTTCTAAGAAGTACATGAAGTACATCTCCAGCAACATCACTAATGCCAGGACGTATCACTACGATCAGACCCTGCCTTGGCAGGATGCTGACGGTGTTCGTATCCTGCCTGTGAAGAACTATCAGAACTACCAGCAAGCAATGTCTGAGTACCGAAGCAAGCATGAGCAGGCACTCGACAGGTTTGTACAGGAGTACCCTGACCTCATCAACGAAGCAAAGTATCGCCTCAATGGGTTGTTCAACAGTGAGGACTTCCCATTGCTGGCTGATATTCGTAGCAAGTTCTCTTGGGAGATCTCGTTCTCTCCCCTGCCTGAGACAGGGGACTTCAGGGTATCTCTGTCGCAAGAAGTAGTGCAGCAGATGGAGTTGGACCTGGAGAAGCGACTCGCCAGTAACTACACTGAAGCCTGTCGAGACTTGTTCGACCGTGTATACAAGCAGGCCAGCCACATGGCTGATCGTCTGGCAAACTACAACGGCACTCGCAGTGGGAGATTCAACGACTCCCTCGTGGACAATGCCAGAGAGCTGGCTGAGTTGCTGCCACGTCTCAACGTGGGTGGCGATGCTCGACTTGATGCTCTGGCCCGTGACATTGACCAGAAGCTGTGCCAGTACAGCGCACAGATCCTGCGAGAGAACGATGCTGCAAGGGCTGAGGTTACCGTAGACGCTAAGGCCATTGCTCAACAGACTGAAGACATACTGAAGCAGATGAGCGGGATGTTCGCATAGAGGGAAACATGACACCAGCAGACAAGATTGTACGCAACAATGTGAAGCTGGCGATGGGCAGCGAGGTGTTCTTCGGAACCCTCGCCCTTCGCTACCCCTGGATTGCAGATGAGTCTTGCCCTACCATGGCAACGGACGGCACTGCATTCTTTTACAACCCTAAGTTCGTCGAGTCTATGACCAACGAGGAGGTCAAGGCTGTAGCTATCCATGAGATCATGCACGTTGCTTTGCTGCACCCAATGAGCATGAAGGGCTACGAACCACGACGAGCTAACATTGCCATGGACTATGCCATCAACCTATTGATATACGATTGCGGGTATAAGCTACCCTCATGTGCGCTACTCGATAGCAGGTACAAAGACATGTCCTGGCAGCAGATATACAAACTATTGCCTGAGCAGAAACAAGAGCAGGGCAATGGTGGTAGTGGTAGTAGCAGCAACGGCAACAACGGTGACGTGAGGCCCACTCCCGGCAACGAAGAGCAGCAGGCTACTGCTAAGGAGAATGCTAAGGTTAGCGTGGCTCAAGGTGAGCAGAAGGCTAAGGCCATGGGCCATATGCCTGGACCCTTACGCGCCATGGTTGTCAAGACTCGTGAGCCAGAAGAGAACTACCAGTATCTATTCCAGAAGTTCATGTCGCCTATCTTCGCTACCGACTACACTTGGGCCAGACCTTCTCGACGATTCATGGGACAGGGTATGTACCTGCCCAGCGTAATGAAGACCGGAGTAGGCGCTCTAGTAGTTGGCGTGGATACCTCTGCCAGCGTAGCGAACGAAGACCTGGAACGATTCCTGGGACTTATCAATCACTTCCTAGGTAAAGTCAGACCTGAGGTGACGCATGTATTGTACTGCGACACTGACGTATACAAGCATGACAAGCTCAAGCCGGGGAAGCCGATGGACCTGAGCGGATTCGTAGCCCAACGTGGCGGCACTCGATTCGCGCCAGTGTTTGACTACGCACAGAAGCACCAGCTAAAGCCTAAAGCGTTTGTCTACCTGACAGACATGGAGTGCAGCAACTTCGGCACTGATCCAGGTGTACCTACGATATGGATGCGAGTGGGGAAGTATCAGACAACCCCACCCTTTGGAACGGTCATCAACCTCAAATGATCTCGTAGTATGTGCCAGTGGGGATGTCGTACTTCAGGCGCGTCATCCCTTGCTTGCCTACCCACTTGAACCTGCACTTCCAGACGTGCAGTTCGACGTAACCATCCTGGTCTTTCCGGTGTACGGTTAAACCACAATCTGTTTTGTTATACCAGTGAGCCGAACCGCTGATCTCGTACCCACCTGGAACGATTGGCGCTGTACCTTGGTTCATCATCTTAGCAGGGTGCGCGACAAACCAGACATGCACATTGCTTGCCTTGGCGAACGCTGACACCTTGCTTAACATAAGCGAGACTGATTCTGTTTCGCTCTGCGTTTGATTACGTCCAAGGTCCAAGCAGTTGTATGGATCAATCACTAATCCATCAACCCCATACCGCAGCACAGCGGCGTTGGCGCGGTCGAGCATAGCATCTACTGTAGGAAGCTCACGGCTACTTGCGAAGTCGATAAACGTAAAGTGTTTGTGACACCAAGCGATCTCCGCTTGAGCTTCGGACTTGGTCATGCTTCCAGGCCATTGATTATAGAACGGCTTCTTGATGTGCATCTCAGAGAGCTTGGATATATGTTTGGCTGGTTCGTTTTCCATGGATGCGATAGCGAACTTCCATCCTTCTCGATGTGCCAGATTGACCATGATCTGATCCAGGAAATTAGACTTGCCCGACGAGGGTATACCCGTCACCACTGTCATCTGACCACGCGCCACAGTGTAGAGTTGATCCACGCCGGCGAACCCAGTACTCTCACCTCGACCATCGCCTTTGATGAATAGATCCATGACTTGATCTGCGTAGTGATCTGCCGTATGCAGTGCCGTAAGAGGTATGGGTCTGGCGTCTAACAGAACCTGACGCAGGACATCCTGCCCATGTTTAACCAGTACATCGTTTGCATCTTTACTATCAGACGGGTAGGCAACGGACATGCAACGGCTACGTCCTAGCCTTCGCGCTAACTCTTCACCCAGGTTTTTACCTGGAGTATCAGCATCAACACAAAGGATATACATGCTAAACCGACCAAGGAATTCTTCTAGCTCTGCAATCCAAGAGAACCGCTGGCTGTTTCCCTTCTCTGCCTTAACTGGCGCACCCGCTGGGACCGATACCCAATTGGGTATACCTGCCTGTGCTACTGATACGGCGTCCATCTCGCCTTCGCAGATCACAAGAGGTCTGGTAGTATCAAACTTCTGATGCAACCCGTACAGCAGGCCCCCAGCCCCAGTATCCTGGGCGAATGCCTTCGTAGCTGATGAACGATACTTGCTACTGGCTAGGTTGCCATCAAGGTCGTAGAAGGGGAAGGCAATCACCTCCTGATCTCCTCCACCAGAGCGCAAGAACTTGCGTGTACTGCTCAACCTGCCTAGATCGGCAGTCTCTTCCGATATCCCACGCCTCAAGAGGTAGTCGAGATGCTGTTGCATCAGCTTCCTCTCAGGCTTCACCTCTACTGTTGGCTGTGCAGGTATTGGATCAATCACTACCGCAGGTACGGGAGGATCATTATCAAATAGAAAATCAAGATCACTTAAATCAATCACTTCGCTTTTGCTCTCCCGGTATTCGTATACGTTTCGATAATTGTCCTTCGGGGGGAGTACAACTCCCTTCGATCCGCAATGATGGCAGTGGTAGACAGGCCCAAGATCCCCTCTGGACCAGGACAGGACGGGTAGGTTTACGTTCTCTTTATGACGACCTGGACTACAATCTGGACAAATAGTTCTCCAGATACTGCGGCCCGAGTACTCAAACTGTGATCCAAGGCTATCGAAACTAGGCACTCTATGATCCTACATGATAAAAGATTTGCGCGCAAATGTAAAAATGTGTATGATTATACTGATGGCACGGCTTACGATAAACATAACCGAAGAACTCCATCGACTACTAAAACACCAAGTCGTTGATGGGAAAACAACATTAAGGAGGTTCGTAACGCATGCAATTGAGGAAGAGCTACGGAAACAGGCACAAACTGCCAGATCCAGTAGCAGCAGTACTGACAACGGATAGGTACTCCAAGGGAGCGTCACATTGTAGCGTGACAGAACTCCTGCAAGGCCCTAAGATCCGTATCCTCCGTAAGGATGGCATACATGAGGATGTGATCGACAGATTGTGGTCTTCTCTTGGGACCGCTTGGCATCAATACGCTGAACAAGCCCTCCAGGGATTGCCTAATTACATAGTGGAGGAACGATACTACCACAATGTCCTCGACTGGATCGTGTCAGGTCAGGTAGATATTCAGACCCCACTAGAAGATGGGACGTGGTGCATTTATGACTGGAAAGTCACCACCGAATCGAAGATCGAACGAGGTGTTGCCGCTGAATGGGAGGAGCAATTAAATTGCTACGCCTACTTGATAAATCAAACCACAGGTAGGACAATATCAAAGGCGCAAGTGATCGCTGTGATACGAGATCATAAGAGGAACGTCTTTGTGCCACGTCAAAGTGGACCAATACAGATCATGGACATCAGGCTTTGGCCTGTCAAACAACAGGCTGAATACATAAACCAAAGGGTAAAGCTCCACCAGCAGGCCGAAGAGGCCCATGTGTTTGGTGAGAAGCTGCCAGACTGCACAGAGCAGGAGCAGTGGAGAATGCCCGACAAGTTTGCAGTGATGAAAGAAGGAGGAACTAGAGCTGTCAAAGTATTCGATACGCAAGAGGAAGCGTCTGACAGGCTAGTGCAAATAGAGAACGGATGGATAGAAGTCCGTTCAGGCATAGCAAGAAAGTGCGAAGGCAACTACTGTGGCGTGGCACTGAAATGTGAGCAACGCGCCAGAGAGATTAAAGAAAAAACAACCAGAGGAGATGTCACACCGTATGTCTAACATGAATATTATCGCTGCCATAGGTAAAGTAATGGCTGGCGTTGGCTTCGTTCAGAAAGCTGGGAAGAATGAGTTCCATGGCTACAAGTACGCCACTGAAGGCGATGCAATCAATGGATTGCGCCCACATTTAATCGAGAATGGGCTGGTTATCGTATCAGATGTGCTCGAATGCAAGGGACCAGACGAACACGGCAACACAACCGTGCGCGTAGCCTACACAATCTTTCACGAGACAGGTGAGAGCCTGACCTGCCACTTCTTTGGATGTGGTAACGACCGCAACAAGAACGGCGTTGGAGACAAGGGCCTATACAAGGCGCTGACCGGGGCCAACAAGTACTTCTTGCTCAAGACGTTCCAGCTAGAGACTGGTGACGACCCTGAGCGCGATGAAAACTATGTCAGGGATCAAATCAAGCCCCCGACTGAACAAAAGGCTACAGTAATCGAGCAGCCTAAGCAGTCGATTGATATCGACCAACTCATTGCCCAGATTCAAGATGAACTGGTGCATTGCAGCTCCAAGGTCGAAGCTCGAAGCGTTTGGACTAGGTACAAAAGCTCAATCAACAGTGCTAAATTACAGGTTCCTAATCGAGAGGCCGAGATCGGTGCGTTGTTCGCTAAAGCTGTAGAAAACCTCAAATAACAAGGATATAAGGACAAGAAAATGGAAAACAAATACCTAGACTCTGGCGCTCTATTCGCCAATGACCGTAAGCAGAACCTCAAGGCCCCTGAATGGAAGGGCGACATCGAGATCAGCCCTGAACTACTAAAGGCGCTAGCCACAGAGCTAAAGGCTGGCAATCCAGCTAAGATTTCTCTCGCTGGGTGGAACAAGGTCAGCAAGAACGGGAACACGTTCATCTCCATCAAGGCCAGCACCCCTTATGTGTCGAAGCAGACACAGACCAAACAACCTGACAAGGGTTTCTGGGAATAATGGAAGGACTCATCGCAGGACTTCTATTGATCGTAATGTCTTTATGTATAACTGCGTGGTTATACATCAGGAATATTGGCAGAGCATATTTCTGGGGACGCATAGCCGCACGAGCTAAGGCTAATCATGAAGCCTCGATTGTGCGGGAACAAGTAGACCAACAACTAATCAAGCAATGGCTATAGAGGATAAGATGGAAATCAAAACCAAAACTTTGACAGACAAGCAGAAAGTGATTGCGCGTGGGATGAATGCTCTCTTGGATTTAATCGACGAGGGAACCTTCGGGCCTGAACATGCTGAAGAAGAGCTAGGCAAAGCCTATGCTGCTGGTATACGGCATGGCCTGAAGCAAGCCAAGGTTGCAGAGTAAGACTAACAACAACTAGTGGCCGTGCTTCTGTGCGGCCACGCTACTACAGGGGGAAACTTATGATGATTGACGAAAGAGATTCGGAGCGGTGGCGATGGGCGAAGGAGCACCCCAGATTTGCCGTAGGCCTGTTCGACGTTCAGTGGATGGAGCAGCGAGATTTCGACGCCGTCATTGACGCCGCGATCGCGGCAATCCCGCCGACTAACTGCCGCCCGAAGTGTACGGCATGTGGAGATCAGCCCCTGCAAGCAAAGCAAGATCAGTGCGGATTACCGTTTTGTGATGGATGTTACGAAGAGATGAGGAGAGGTTGCAATGACGAATGAAAGATACGCGAAGGAACTGGAGTCAATGGCTGACGAGATGTTGTATCCGCAAGGCTGCGTTTACGACGCACTTATGGCCGGGGCCGCAGCGCTCGACGAAGTGGCGGCACTGCGGCGGGATGCGGCGCGGTATCGGTGGCTGCGTGGCAGGACCAACGTATGGCGCGACATTTTGGACGGACACTACCGGGTCGGTTTTTCGCCACTAACTGTATCTGCTATCGAGAAGGGCAAGGATCCGGCGTGCAATGTGCTCGACACCGCCATAGACGCCGCGATACTGGAGGCCCCTAATGCTTGACCTCGACGCGCTTGAGGCGCTGCTAGAGAAGGCGACACCGGGGGAGTGGACTGCATCAAGCCACGATTGGTTTGCGTTGCGAACTCATGCGCTAATAATCTGTGATCGACCGCCAGTATTCTATGCAGAAAGTCACGCAGCTTGGCCTGCTAACTCAGCAGCTATTGCTGCCCTTCACAACGCCGCCCCAGCCCTTATCGCTGAACTGCGAGAGTTTCGGGAGGCTAACCGATGGCGACCGATTGCGGAGGCTCCAAAAGATAACGATGGTATCGAGGCTATCGACAGCAGTACTGGATTTGTGCGCGTAGTTGACTACTACAAAGGGGGTTATCCACCAAATTGGATCCCTTGTTGGGCACTACAGGGCGCATCAAATGAATGCTATCCGCTAGACTACTTTACCCACTACCGACCGATTCCAAATCCACCAGAGGACTAATGAGAAAGGAACTAAAGGTAAACAGAACGCATGAACTTTACTTGATGAACAAGTTGAGGGATGAGCTGTTGCTCAAAGGATTGAACTCATCGAATACAGTGATAGTTACGGTATCAACTGATTACTCTTCTGTCATCGGGCAATACCTTCGTCATCAATTAACAAAAGATGGGGAGATCTGTGATGGCTTCGGCATAGACGTACCCTATCCAGATCAAACCTTTGATGAAATATCTGTAAAGAAAGTATGCAATATGTTTACGACCCACGCAGACAGCTTAGTGGGCAAGACGATCCTGTTGGTTGAGGCAGGAGTGATACGAGGCGGCAATTATACAAAGGTCTTTGACGTAATACACAACGACTTGAGAATAACTCAACCAGTTATGACCCTCACCATGTATGAGAACGAGCACAGTAAATGGAAGTGCGACTTCGTAGGTGAATACTATAACGGCGAGACTGAAGACCTCACCTTTTGGTGGGAGATGCCAAACAATCATTGGAGAAATGTATGAATTGGGATGCTTTGACTGAAGTAATCAATAAAGAAATTCGCAATCACCTAGGAGTTGTGGAGAAGCGGAACGAGGAACTGAAACTGGCATTGGAAGTGGCGAAGCGGGAGCGTGATGAAGCCAGAGAAGATGCAAAGTGGATGTCGAAGTACGCAAAAGAGTTAATGGGTTTGATAGACAAACAAGGAAACTAACATGGAACAAGAGAATCATATGGTAATTCCAGGCAAAGATCACCCTGCCTATGCCGAGGATAGAGAAGATTACGGGGACCGCGAAGACCGCCTATACGACAGGTGGGTAGACGAACAAGATGCCACCAGCTAAGGCTACACAATGCCGAGTGTGTGGATCAGAAAACAATGTAGACCGAGGACGATGCGAAACACATCGTCGAGAGTTTGATGCAGATAAGAAACGCAAACAAGTTATCAAGCTACGCGCTGAGATGGGTGAAGAGAAGTACTTGGCATACCAGCGAGACAGAGCGAAGGGTAAAGCTAAGACACCTCCACCGCTAAGACCTTTGCGTGAGTTTGTTCCTAAGCTACCGAAGATGGACTTCGGAGTACCACTAATAACCTATGTCCCTGTCCAACCAATCAATCAACGTGGTCGAGTCATACCACCAGCGGACGCACCAATGGATGTGAAACTTGAGCATCCAGAATGGATTGAATACTATCGTGGCAAAGACCATATTAGTTCTTTTACGGCAATGCCAAGTAAGAGGAGAAGAGATGATTGAGATAACTGTATTAGGAATGCCTGGACCTCAAGGAAGTAAGAGGCATGTAGGCAATGGGCGCATGGTCGAGAGTAGCAAGAAGGTTAAACCTTGGCGCGACTCAGTAGCATGGGCAGCGCGTGAGGCAGTGGTTACGCACGGGATGATCGTAGGTCCAATACAAGCCTACATGATCTTTACTTTGCCTAAGCCTAAGAGCGCACCTAAGACGAAGAGAACTTATCCTGATCGAACGCCTGACCTAGACAAGCTAGTGAGATCAACCTGCGATGGACTCACTACTGGCGGGGTCTGGGAGGACGATGCGCGAGTCATTGATCTAGTAGCTATGAAGGTCTACCCTAACGAAGCATTACACGCCCTAGACGTTCCTGGCGTGTTCATTCGTTTGTGGTCAGTAAAGGATTAAGAGTAAATGAAACTAAAAGATATAACGAAAGAAGAAGTAGTCCTGTTCATGAGCAGATTGAATCTTCAAGTAAGAAGCGATTACAGTCAAGAACAAGCCTGCTTGATAGGCACAGAAGTAATGGAGAACGACGGCGTCTTTAGTCTTGTCGATGAAATAATGACAGACAAACACTTAGATGCCGTGACTAAAATAGTCAGCACGTTCGTAGCTGCGTTTCAAATGGGACGACAGTTTGAATTGTCCAAGATGATGAACTCAATTAGGGAGGAAGCCGATGACTATAAAATTGAAAACTCTTAATGCCAGTGTGAAGATCCCCGTGTATGCGCACGGCCCAGAAGAAGATGCAGGCATGGACCTACATGCAGACGAGCAGGTATGGCTATACCCAAACCAACCGTTGGCAGTTAAGACAGGGCTGTGCATTGAACTACCTCCTGGGTTCGAGGCACAGATTAGAACTCGCTCTGGCATGGCCCTCAAGCATGGTATCAGCGTGTTGAATAGTCCCGGCACTATTGATCCCTCATACCGTGGGGAGATCGGTGTCATCCTGAACTGGAATGGATATCGTCAGGTAGGTGGTCAGCCCTTTGTAGTCGAGAAGGGTACGCGCATTGCTCAGATGGTAGTGGCACAGTACGAGAGAGTAGAGATCGACACGACAGGTGACCTGTCTAGTAGTGAACGAGGAGAGAGTGGATTCGGATCGACAGGGGCATAACTATGAAGAGGAAATCAAAGAGATCATACCCATCAGGGTGGCAGATGGGAAAGCCACAAGTAGTACCAGAAGTAGATCAACCCGAAGAGCCAGAAGAAGATCTACCAGTTAGAGATACCTGCATCCGCATCGTGATTAGCGATAAGGATATGCCTGAAACTTTGTTCTCAAAGGATGAGTCAGGTAATCCAGTGATGGTCCTACTTGCGACCAGAATCATGTATCGCATTGCAGCATCAATCGCTGTAAAGCTGAAGTTCCTACCAATGCCTAAGGTGAAACTTAAGATCGTTCGCTATGGATTGTATTCAGTCAAAGACTACTCTGGACTCTTAGATGTCTGCTTGCGTATCCTCTATCGTGCCGGGGTGATAGAGGATACCAGCGGGAGTGCAGTAAAGGGAGTAGAGATTGAATGTATCAAGAGCGATAGATGCAAGGTTGTTCTATTGGTCGAGCCAGTAAAGGCTGGTAATCCAGCGCCAGAAATGGAGATCAATTAAAACAAGGTGAACGGCACGTACCTCTTCAGGGGCTGCACTTTCCTCGCCACTTCATTCATTCTTAGATTGATCTGCTTGATGATATCAGTCTTCTTAGAAGGACTGATATGATCTCCTGGCGCAGAGAGAACCTGCTGCTTCACCTTTCTAAGTTGCTGCATTTCCTTTTCAGGGCCAGCCTCCATTGCCTGATTGACTAGAGCCATGTATGACATCTCTCTCAGCTTCTCAGGGTTATCCTCGTATACCTTGGAGGCTTCAATCATCTTCAAGGTATTGGCGGCTTGCGTTGCATAATTACGGATAGCGTAATAGTCTTCCATCGCTTTGCGATCTACAGGAGAAGCGAACTTCTTGCCAATAAATGGCAATAGGTAAGGATCCGACAACTTCATCCTGTCGATGTCCTTATTCTGTGGATCGTAAAGCTGATTGGTAACGTCCGACACATACATCCCCAACGTACCAAAGTATCCACGGATAAGATGGTCAAACTGAATCGGAGAGATTGGCAGCGTGGCAAAATTAGCAAATTCAGAAATCCCCTTGCTCAAGCTACTGCTACTTTCATCGTATCGGTACTGAGGGAGAACCCTCTGCATTGACTGATTCTCAATCGCCCTTCCCGTATAGAAGTCTTTGTTGATAAGAACCTCTAAGCCCGGTTTAACAGCCTGAGGGGTTAGATTAAACGTAAACAGATTAGTGAAATAAGAAAGCATCGCTTTAGCAATCTGAGGACCGTTTTCCATGCCCACGATAGCTTCAGCGGCAGCAACTGGGATCATCAGCGTAACAGCGCCAATCTCAGGAGGCACTGGAATCTTTATTGCTGATCCAGGAATAGGTATTAGAAGAGTCCTGAACCGCTCATCTAAAGTTAGCTTCTTGTACTCTTCGTTATCAGAAAGAGCCATCCCGAAAGCATAGAGAGTCGCCAAGCCAAAAGAACTAAGCATAGTTCTCTTTGTGGCGCTAAGAGAAGACGCCTGAAGTTTGTTAATGGGCTTCATCCCTTTGGCTTGCGTCTTCCAAAACTCTTTAACATTCGTGTAGAAGACATCCGTACCTTGGGCGCTGGCATTCACGAACGGAATTAAAGCAGCAGCGTACTGAACTAAATCTCCTGAACCCCTGACATCGAAGTTGACAGGATATTGCATAGCAGCAAACAAAGCAGAACTCTCTGCCTCAGAGTCCATTGCTCCTTGTTTCTTCAGGTTATTGTACACATTCTTATACACCTGAACTCTGTTAACGGCTTCTGATGCACGGCTTAATGTTTCCAGACCGCCAAGGGTGTAGTTCTTCAATGCCCTCAAGGCGTTGGCAATCTCACTACCCTGCTCGACAGCAAGCTGCCTCTTGATTTCCTTAGCCGCTTGCACTGAATCTCTCGATGCAAAGTTATTGGTAATCAATCCAGCATTCAACAGCTTGTTGTACACGGGATCCGTCCCGTATCTCATCCCTTTATATACAGATCCAATACCTTGAACGATATTCCCAGCAACTGATTTAAAGAAGTTGTCTTGATAGATTCCCATGTAGTACAACCGGAAGGAATCCAAGAACATATTATTGAACATGAAGGTTGGCGCAGAGGTTACGCCGCTACGAAGTGCTTGCGCGAATCCACGTCCTAACACCACCATCGAATCCAGCCTGACCTGTGACGAGTTCATCGACTGATAGAGAAGAGGGTCTTGAATCTCGTAATAAGCCTTACCGCCCTTATCATTAACCCTGACAACTTGATTATTTAGCGTGGCATTACTAGGAGAGGCAACCCTCTTAGCATTTCCAGCAGCAACAGAATCCCTGATCGTCCTTATTGCCGCTTCGTTCTTCATTGCATAACCAGCCATGTACTGAGCGTTAACGATAAAGTTTTGTATCATATCGTTAATCGCTATCTCCCGGCCAGATATCTTCTTAGCAGAAGAAAGGTTGGTAATCCTGGAAGATCCAACATTCGGCGCTTCTAGATATCCATTCTCATCGAGAGGAACTCTGTAATATGGAGAGTAGTACCAAGACTTAAGCATTGCTGCCATCTTTGGATCAAAGTTCCCAACATACTGATTCAAGTCGATCAATGAATTATTGAAGTTCTTGTATACTTTCAGAAACTCTTGAATGTCTGCATCGTTCTTGTAAGAGTTGACAGTATCCTGGGCTTGTTTAAGAGTGAAATCTCCACCAAGCATCTTCTTGGCGTCACGACCAGAGCTATCAACATCAACAAACCTTTGAGCGATAGCAGCATCCCAACCCTGATACAGCTTGCCTTTGGATGAAAGGTTCTTCATGGCTGGCATCATGGCGTAGTTCTTGTCTTCCTTCACCATAAAGAATCCAGTCTTCCTGTCAAGGTAGATATAGCCTACGTTTAGAGCTTGGCTAAGGAGTTCGTTTGATTTATAGGAATCACGAATCGCAGTGATAGCACTCGTAGAAGTTTCAACCCATACAGGGTTACCATCTTTCCTGAAAAGATTCTCTGCCTGTTTAAGAACTGAAGCAGCAGAATCAAGAGTCCTCTGGCGCAAACCAAGACGGATAGATCCCAGCTTAGATCTATCTCCTGCAATATCTTTAACTGCCTTAGACTGAAAGAATCTTGACTTTAGTTCGTTTACTGTATCTCCTGGTTTTTTAATTGTTTCTTTTCTAAAGAGAAGATCAAGAACATTTCCGCTGTTATTAACCTTGAAGAGCTTTGACGGATTCTGCTTTATCACCTTATACATCGAAGCATCGGCCTGCGCTTTCGTACCCTTAGATTCTTCAGGCAATTGCGAAGGAGTAGTGCCGCGAAGATCTTCAGGGATCGTAGTATCCTCAACCAAATCAATTTCCTCAGGAGTAGTCTCCTCAGAAGGTTGAACAGAAACACCCTTTGGTTGCGCCGTAGAAGACTCAGGATCGACCCGTGTTTCAACGGGTATACTTCCTCCCCGCCTTATTGCATCCAGCATGGTAGGCTTGCCTGATATAGCCCTGCGGCCTACATCTCCAGCACGAACAGCAGAGATCAAATCCTCAGCGGTGTACCCAAGATTATTCGCAGCAGTACCCAAACGAGCGAGAGACTTGACCTTGCTTAACAAAGAGACGCTAGGAATGTCGAGAGACTTGGCAGGCATATCTGACAGGCGCTCAATTGCAACAGCAATAGCTTCTTCCTTAATCTTCTCTTGAACTACCTCAGGACTATTACCTTGATCGGTGTACAGTTTTTCATATGCGGCAATCGTTTCGTCGTCCATCTCTGAAATGGGAGTGAACTTGTTAGTCAGCAGCTTCCATTCCGAATCGGTAAAGAACCCAGACTCCTTCATCCCGTGAACAACTTCGTGGTTGACTGTCCTGATAATGTTGTCTTCGGTGATGAGGCTATCCCCATCCTTCGATGCTAGCTTGATTACGCTATTCAGGAACCGTGCAGCTGTAGGCTTAGGGTTCCCCTTCTCATCTAAAACTCTATCCACTACCATGAGGGAATAGATATCGCTGACGCTCAGATCCACAAGTTGCTGATAAGCCTTTTCTGATACGGCCCTAGCTGCATCGACATCAAGATTCAGAGGGACTTCTTTTCGTATAGGTGTTCTTTCTACAGGAGTGCCACGCTCAGGTTCAACAACAGCTTCTTGTACTGGAGTAGAGGGAGCAATAGCACCCTTCTTCTCCTTCAGCTTTGCCATACCTTCTTCTGAAGGCAACGACTTTTCAATAGGAGTCTCTACGATCTCACTAGGGACAACAGATTCAGGCTGTACCGCAGGCTCTACAGTAGGCTGTTCCGTAATAGGAACAGTCTCAGTAGCCTGCTGCTCTGCAATAGGAGAGACCTCAGGGGCCAGAGTAATTTCAGGAACGATAGAAGGCGCTGGTGTCTCTGTAACAGTAGGAGCAGTAAGGGCTTGAGCAGCACGGAACTTCTTGACAGAGGGAAGGCCGCTGATGTCTCCGTTCATGGAGATAACCTCATTGACTTTCTTGTTTACTTCAATTCTGTCCTTGCCCATCAAGTCTTCATATAAAGATCCTTTCTCCGATACGGCGATAATGTTTTTGTACGCATTTCGTAACTCAGGCTTTTTGATCCCATCTTGAGAGGCTATAGAAAAAGCAGAATCGAAAGACGAATTAAGTAGACGTTGTTTTTCTTCTGCATTCTTTTGATCTTCTAAAGTCTTCTGCTCTGCTCTTTGCTGCGCTTCTAGGGCCAGTTCATTGTTGAACTCTTCTTCTTGAACAGATCGTTCCTGCTGGCGCTGACGGGAAACAAAATCAACTAGACCAGTTATCTTTTTTCGTTGCGTTTCAAGGTCAGCAGCCTGCTGCTTCGCTTCAATCTTAGGCTGAATAATCGAGATCCCAGTCTGGTCCTCAGCTTCCTTATCTACAATACTCTGCTGATCCTCAGTCAGCTTGGCATACGGTATCTTATAAATCTTTCTAGAGGCCATTTCTTGGAATGCCGGGATCCGACCTTCTCCTGAAGCAGTGGCCTCTACCTTCGTAGTAGGCACGGCTACCTCGTCGAGAGGAGTAGGTAGAGTTACATTGCCTCCTTCGGGTACTTCAGGCGCTTTGCTAATCTCATCAGCAAGCCGATTGATTTCGACTTCTTTGCTCTGAATAAAGGCAGAAGGCTCCTGCGTAGGACCAGCTACTCCTGAAGGCAATGCAGCTTCCTGCTCTGCCCTTTCCTTCATCTGAATATACAGCGCACTGGACTTAGGATCTACATTGTCTCGAAATAGTTCAGTGGCTTTCCTGTTTGCCTCGATGATTTTATTCCCAGTTAGATCCGCAAACGTCTGAGAGAAAAGTTCTTGCGCGGCTATCTCTTTATACGCTCTCTGCTTCTGATCTACAGTTGCCTTCTCATTATCAAAGAGATTTACTGCACTCGTAAGGGCAGCATCATTCTTCTTGGCTTCCTTCTTCGCTTCATCGTCAAGCCTAGCCTGCTCTTTCTCTGAAAGGGTGCCTTGAATAATCTCCTGTTGCGGTTGGCCTTCGATCTCTCGTGTAGCAAGCGCATCTTCAATCTCTTGCTGAACCGGGGCGCTTTCTCTCTGAGCCTCCCTAATTTGCGCTTGCCTTTTCTGGAGAGTCTTCTGCTTGTATAGTTCAATGCCACCGCCAAGCACTCCACCAAATAAACCACCGACAAGAACAGACTCAGGCACTCCTGCTAAAAGTTCACGCTGAGGATCGTATCCAGGTCCAAGCGCAGAGACATCTCCTCGCGCCAATACATTCTGCGAGAGTTGTTGAACGCCTTCACCTGCACCTTCTGCGGCAGCTAAACCTGCGCCCCTACGAAGAGCACCTCCATATCCGCTCTTCAGAAGTTCCTGAATGGCTTCCGTTTCTGGAGCTTGTGCTGCAAGCCTTCCTGCGGCAGAAATTCCCCTTATCCCCTTACCAACTTTACCCGCGATCCCGCCTTCTAGAACGCCAGTAATCCCACCTTGGATAAGAGCAAGATTCCTTTCCTGCTCTGGAGAGATCTGAGCGCCTTTGGCCCTAGCTTCACGAATATCACTACCAACTTCACCTGCTCCTTGAGCAGCGCCAAACAAACCTCCAACAACGGCAGGCAGTAAAGCAAGAGATGCACCACCCGTCTCAGGTGCAGCAGCAGCAATAGCAGCAGTAGCAGCCATGCCAGGAATAATCCCACCCGCTGTCTCTCCAATCATTGCGCCTTTGGTATAACGCCGATAAGGCTCCATGAGAAACTCTGAGGTTTGCTTGGACTTATCCTCCAAGTACTCGCCAACTTTACGCGCCGTATCAGAATCGAATACAGATCCGATTCCAGTAGCGGCAAGACCAGTGCCTCTAATAGCACCAGGAATTATAGACTTAAGAAAAGCACCAGCATCAAAGAAGCTCTCTTCTTTTTGTGCTCTTGCTATACGAGAGGCCTCTAACGCAGCATCAGCTCGCCTTGCGGTTTCCTCGTCAGGGAAAACAAAAGTCTTCCCATTAAGTATTCTAGAAACTTCTGCCATGTTATATCCTCACAGATTACTTTTGAGCGCCGAACTGCATATAGATGTTTTCTTCGGCTGCAGCTGGATTAATCTGAGTACCTAAACCGCCAAATTGGTTTCTGTTTTTATCAATAGCTGCCTGACTCTTTGCGTCCCTAATATTTTGGCTAACCAAGTCTCGGATAAATTTACCTGCTATCATCCTTTCCTCAAGATTGTAGTCTTTGAAGAATGCTGGATTTTTCAAATTACTTAAAGCTAATGTCGGTTCATCAGATTTTATTTGGGGATTATTTTGCAGATAATCTCCTGCATACATCAGGGAGCTTTGCGCTAATGACAAACCCCTAGTATTTTTAATGTCTTTCTCTGAAGGCCTGGGTTGATTACGTGCGTAGTTTGTACTTGCAGCTCGCCGTTCATCGGAAGCATTATTCGCTTCGGCCACGGCCATAGACTTAATGGCCTCAAAACGGTTCAGTTCACGTTGAAGCATCATTTTATCAGTGTCACTCTGCGCTCTACTAAGCGCTTCACTAATTGAACGAATATTCGCCTCAATAGTCTGTAGCTTGCCAAGATTTACACCAACATCAGATCTCTTAGACTCCATGGCCTTACCAATAATATCGTCAGAGTCTTTTTGCTGCTGCCTTTGCAGAGCAACCTGACCCATCATCGCTAGGTTTCTGAGTTTGTTTTGATTCTCTTTTGCTGCGTCGTATGATTGAGATCCAACGCCAATAGCCTGCGCCAATAGATTAGCCAGACCAACTTTGTTATCTCGATTAGAAGCCATCGCTGCACCAGCAGCAATCAAGGCATCGCCCAGACGAGGCTTCTTGCTTTCAGCCATCTGGGTTTGATAATCTACGAGCTTCTTCTCTGCGCTGTAATCCCGTGGCCCATACGCAGACCTAAGCTCATCAATGTATCCAGCGAGGGGCTTGTCTGGATATCGTTTAGCAATATCCTCATTAGACATTGCTAGTGAAGGAGGTGCTTGTGCGGGAGGACGAGGAGCAGGAGGCGGGGTATTCATCTCTCTAGCTAGAAGCGCACCGTAGTTAGGCGTACCTGCCGCATACCTAGGAACATACCCCCCACTTGCCATAGCCACAACCTGCTGTGGCGCTCCCTGCATGATCCCTTGAGCCTGAGGCTGCTGTGGCATCCCCTGTTGTGGCATACCCTGCTGTGGCTGACCCTGTTGCTGCTGAGACTGTGCAAGGCCCTGCGCTGTCTGCTGTATCACTGTAGGAGGTTGCTGCTGTTGTTGTGACTTAGCAAACTCAGCTCTAATTTGTTCACGGCGCTTCATCTCAGCAAGGACCAAGTAAGGCGGTAGCATCACAGGGTTCTCGCCAGCAGAGAGTAGCTGCTGGTCTGAGAAGTTCTTGATATCGTCTGCTGCTTTTAATATATTCATCTTACTTATTTTTGGTTTGCGTAGTAGTTAGAAGCCAGCCCAGCACCAGCGGTCAACAGACCACTCAAGCCACCAGAAGCAGGTCGAGCGAACTGTACATTCTCTGTCTGCATACCAGTGGGTATACCAGACATAATACCTTGCAAGAAGTTCATCTGCTGATAAGGAGCGTTTTGCTGATTGATGAAGTCTTGATACTGAAGGTTCATCGCTTCTTGAGTACGAGCGTCAACGGCACCACCTGCCTGCTGCATAGCGGCAAGACGTTGAATCTCAAGCTGTTGTGCCGCAGGATTGATGCTCATCATTTGACCACCCATCCCAGCTAGTGCGCCAGCAGATGCTGACCCCTGCTGAATTGCAGCCAACCTATTATTGAACTGACGCTGTCTAGCTGCTTCCTGTTCTTGTGAAGCCTGCTTCGCAGCATCCAACTGCATCTGCGTCATTGATATGTCGCCGTACTGAGTAGCCTTAGCTGCCTCTAAACCAGACTGAACACCAAGCTGTTGTGTGGCAAGAGAAGACTGTAGGTTAGCCTGACCAGCGGTAAGACCTGCCTGCTGATTAGCAAGCTGTGCCTGTAGGGCTTGTTGAGCGCCAAGCTGTTGCGTACTGAGCTGTGCTCCAAGGTTCTCTCTGCCAGCGGTAAGGCCAGCCTGCTGGTTAGCAAGGTCTGCCTGTAAGTTTTGTGCAGATTGAGAACGAAGGACATCCGCTCTAGTCCCATACCCAGTGAGAGCAGCTTGTTGTGCCGATTGCTGATTAGCAAGAGCGGCCTGCAACGCTTGTTGAGCGCCCAGTTGCTGAGTATTGAGATTAGCGCCTAAGTTCTCTCTACCTGTAGCAAGTGCAGCTTGTTGATTTGCCAGAGATGCCTGAAGGTCTTGTGCAGATTGAGAGCGAAGAATATCAGCTCTCGTACCATAACCAGTTAGAGCTGACTGTTGTTCTGCTTGTTGATTAGCAAGCGCAGCTTGTAATCCAGTTTGAGCGCCAAGCTGTTGAGTAGAAAGGTTAGCTCCAAGATTCTCTCGACCTGTAGTAAGACCAGATTGTTGATTAGCAAGAGCAGCCTGCAATGCAGATTGCACATTAGTCTGTTGAGAAGCAAGAGAAGCAGCACGATCACGATCAAACTGAGACTGAGCATTCTCAAATGCTTTCTGACGACCAACTGCATCAATGTCCCCAAGCTGTCGCTGTAACGCCTCTTCAGCCATTCCTTCCTGAATAGCCTGACGAGAACCACCGAATGCACCAGCACGAACAGCAGCAGCACCACGACCAGCCTTCTGCATTCCAGCAGTACGAGAAGCATCACGCTTCTGCATCTCAGTAACTGCATCCATATAAGGAGACATATACTGTTGTGCTTGCTGTTGACCGAACTGATCTACCTGAGTTTGACCAGACGCCACTTTCTCAGGGCCTTGCATCTGGAACTGCTGTACTTGAGGTACGCCTTGAACTTTCGAGCTAGACAAACCACCTAAGGTAGAAAGAATATCTCTTGTCTGACCAGTGACTTTCTCTGGACCTTGCATCTGGAACTGCTGTAGTTGAGGGACTCCCTGAACTGTTGTTCCAGATAAACTACCTAACTGACCAAGAACGTCAATGTTCTGACCACTCACTCCCATGGGCTGTGCCATCTGATAACCTTGTAAGTTAGCAGCAGTTACTCCCATTGGATTAATCATGTTGGGAGCTTGGATAGGATTCACCTTAATGGCGTCCTTGAATCCCATCCCCTGAATCCCCGGCATGAGACTCATCAGGTAGCTTTGCTCTGGAGGAAGTTTAGATGCGCCGATTAGATTAGCACCTTCTTCAGCGGCACCACCTGACAAATCAGTTGCAGAGTTAATGGCAGAAACTCCCTTTTTAAAGTCAGTGCCTTCACGGATCTGCCCCTCGTCATCAAATATACTTGTTTTGCCTAAGCCAGCAACACCAGACAACGCATTCCTGGTTAGATTGCTTGCGGTATATCCAGTATCTGCATTACCTTGTCCAAAGTCTTGACCAAACAACATCGTCCGCTGTCCAGCATACACAGGAGGAGCGTTGAATAGGTTCTGAGAAATATCTCCTGCTTTTGGATTAGCAGCTTTGAACAGAGAGGCACCACCACCAGGACCACCAAATCCACCAGCAAGAGGAGTTTGTGGCGCACCAAATCCACCCAAGCTAAAAGGAGGAGCAGGAGGAGGAGTGCTAAGAGCAACAGGCCCACCCTCATCAAACCTACGAACAGCTCCACCCTTACGATAGTTATTCACCCTGCCATCGTCGCCAATATCAAAACTAGCAAGAGATTGATCCGACCCATAATCAGGGGTGTACGATTCAGGAGCAGATGCTTCAGGATTATAGTACTCAGGCGTGTACGATTCAGGAGCGTAGGACTCAGGAGCATATACTTCAGGAGTATAAGACTCAGGAGTATAGGAGTCTGGGGCAGACGCTTCTGGCGTATAGGACTCAGGAGTGTAAGAGTCAGGCGTATAAGATTCAGGAGTATTCGACTCAGGAGTATTCGACTGATTTGAACCTAAGAGAGAGGCAATGCCACCACCATCAGGCTCAGGCACAGATGTCTCTGGCGAGTACGTTTCAGGATTGTATGCTTCAGGCTCAGGAATAATCGGTGGAGGAGCATCTAGCTCAAGAGCACGTTTACTTTCTAACTCAGTTTCATCGGGGGTATTGCGCGGGGAACTGCCCCTTAAGGGTGGCGCAGAATTGGAAGACCTATCCGCAGTACGCACGGCGGGACCACCACCACGGTCCACATCATTCGTAGCCATCTCTCCCCTAGTCGAAAACTGAGGAGGAGGAGTATTGGTAGCAGGAGGAGCAGTGTAAGGAGATCTGTCAATATCAGGATCTTGGCTTTGATTCTGCGATCCACGACCAGTAGTTCTCTGTTCAGTCGCAGGAGGAGTAGTTGTCGCAGGAGGCTTACTAGTCGCAGGAGGAGCAGTAGTTGCAGGAGGTTGCCCAACAGGAGACACTCTAGCGCCAGAAGCATAAGCCTGATTATTCTGTTGAATCAATCTGTCGATTGAAGAAGTGTCGCCTCCAGAACCAGAAACCTCAGCCCTTAGTCGAGCTAGAGATGAAGTCATCTCACTAGGAGTCTGACCAGGACGAAGCTGCTGCTGGATTAACCCAGCATTGAACGTGTCACTGCCACCAAAGCCAAGCGAATTCTGTGAGGGAACATTAAGTGGACCAGATGTATTCGTCCTCTGGTTGGTACCACCAAGCAACGAGGCAAGTCCTCTAGCCTGATCGTCAGTAGCATACTGAAGTGGGTTATACCCACCAGCACCTTGATTAGCAGTAGTAGTCCCAGCAAAACCATCGGAAAAAATCTGAGCAAGATTACCAATACCGCCTCCACCACCAGTGCCGCTGACTGGAACTCCAGTGCTGGGAGTGGCTGTCGGGGAACCAGGAGGGCGTATCGGTATAACAGGAGGGGCCGTGGGTGTTCCAGGAGTAGCTGTCCTTGGTGTAGCTGGGCGTGGTGGTACTCCAGGAGTAACCGTCGGGGTACCGGGATAAATTGGAACAGTGGGAGGGCGTACATCAGTACTGACAGGAGGAACAACCCCAGGAGCAATAACAGGACGAGGATTGACGCGAGTTATATCAGGGCTGATATTGTTACCGATTGTGTAGCTAGAGGTTTGAGAAGGGTCTCTAGTGACGCCAAATGGATTCTTGAAACCAGGAGAGGTAACGCTTCCAGTGAGTTTGTTAGCATCATCAGCAGGGCTAGCAGCTTGATTAAAACCAACGGGCATCTTCTCTCGAAGACTTTGATACTCATCCAGGATCTTCTGGATAGGATCCTCTTTAGGATTCAGCTCACCACCCTTAGCAGACTTAATCGTCTTGTACGCTTCTGGTACATAAGTGCGAGTATTAGTATCCCAAACTAATCCAGGCAACTTAGGCATCTTGCCAGAAACCATATTCAACGCATTGAAGATGGCGTTCTTATTGCTCTCTTCATTACTAGCCGCATCATTTCTCTCGTTGCCAGTTGTGCCAGTGTCTCCAGTATTACCAGAAGTATTCTGCTGCTGGTTAGGCTGATTCTGAGTATACGCATTGAAGTAAGTGGCATTAGGCAAGAAGTTCTTCATTGCCTCTGGAGTGTACACACTGCTGAATGCAGAAGACAGTAGAGCGTTCCTGAATGGTCTAAGGTATTCGGGAATGTCCTGCGTCTGATATGTTGAGCTAAGTGGATCTGCCATATTAATTCCTAAGCGGGTAGAACCCGAACGTCTTTAACCTTTCCAGGTTGCTTCTTGTTGCCAGTCCTGTCCATGCGAACTCTGTCCATCATGGCGTACAGCTTTCTGGCACCTGACTCACTACTGCCATCACCCAAACCGCTTACGACATCAGCAGGGATAATGAACTCATCGTTGGATAGAAGAACCTTCTGACCACCATGAGCCATACGAGCCGTAGCCATGTCGTCCATGCCATTGCCGGGGCCTTTAATCATCCCCTCAGGCGGTTCGTAGTTGTCTTCTTCTTCAACCTCTTCCTTGCCAGACATACGCTTGTACAAGTCTTTCAAAGCGTCTTTGCCGTAATAAGCAAGGTAGGTATTGAGGGAACCCTCAGGGTCATCTCCTTCGCCACGGATCGCTTCCATGGCATCCTGCACGATCTGACGGGCCTTCTTTTCTTCAGGTTCAAGAGAGCCACCTTCGGCATATCCAGACGCCTTGTAGGGACTCTCCGCTTCGCGCAACACATCGTCTTCTTCTTCCTCAGGAACAACAGGCGCTGAAGCAACGGAAGGTTGGAAAACAGAAGCTATACCTTTCTGCGGTACTGGCGCAAGCTGCGATTTAGGCATAACTCCAGCCGTAAGAGCAGAGGCTATCCCCCCTGTAGGCTGTGCCGTAGTAGTGCTAGTGGATACAGGAGCAGATTTCGCTGTCGTCGGTTGTGAGATCGTAGGTGCAGTATTTGCTGACCTCAATAGAGGGATAATAATGCTCTTATCGTTTTTTTCCTTTTCAGCTGCCTTGTATTTATCTAAGGCAGTAAGGGCTTGCTGACTTTCCTTCTTTTCATCTGGCTTGAATGCACTAACGGCAGTTGCCGCTGTACCACTAATTAAAGCAGGGACAACCGCTGATGAAATAACCTTACCGGCAAGACCAGTCATAGCGGCAAGGCTTCCCTTGGCCCCAGCTGCGCCTAATCCAGCAAAAGGAGTAAACATCAAAGCAACACTGGCCCCCAACCCAACCGCAGCTAGTAACTTCTTCCAGCTAAAAGCCTCGTACATACCCGTCTCAGGGTTAAGAGTGATCTCAATGTCAGGATCAATCTGTTTCAGAAGCGTACGCATCCCCATCAATTCACTGGGATGAATATGTAAAAGGGTGGAATCCCCACCCCTGCCTTTAGAAGCAACCTGTCTAGCGAGAGATGCAATACCTTTACTCATGTAGTAACCGTTACAGTACCTAGTTTAATCTTGATTTTGTTACTTGGCGCAAATACTTGGTCTGGTAGTACAACTCTTAGCACACCACTTCCATCTGCCCAAGTCATGCCATCACGCAAGCCATACCCACTGCTAGGGCATTGCAGCAGCATTAGAGAACTTCCAACAAGTTCACCAGGAACACGTTGATTGAATATATGAATGCCGATATTACGAACCAACGAGTCAAAGTACAATTGATTGTACTCAGCAGGTGGCTTAGGAAGATTCTGTATTGGGGTATTACGGTTCATCGCATACCATCCGGTTGGATCTGGATTCGATTAGAACCAAGACGCCACTTGTATACAGGATCTCCACCTTGGAACGACTCAACCTTCAATGCAAGCTGACGTGATCGAATCCTAAGGTTATTCTGTGTAGTAATAGGCGCTTCGCCTTGAACCAATACAGTGTTTGTCTGATACCCAGCCTGACTCATGGGATAGTTCACACCAGACACATGAACATTGACCTTCTTGATAATCCCAGCAGAGCTAACCCTAGGGTCAGTCACGAACTGAACGTCAGGGATGATTCGACTAACGAAGGAGAACTGCTCCCCGTCTTCAATATCAATTGCGCCAGAAGTCACATAGGCTTCAATGTTAGATCCATCTGCCGTATAGCCATACTCGTGCTGATATAGATACGTCTCAGTATTGGAGGTTTCCAGATCAGTCCCTTCTGGCATAGCACCAATTGGGAATCCACCAGTAGCTAGATCCAACCAAGCCGTGCGCTCCATTGTGCCAATCGTCCACAGGTCTTCAACGTAGTTGTAAGCCACGTACCTGCTGTTCTCTCCGGTGTCGTCGGTAACGCTTGGGTACCACCAGTAAATCTCATTGAACTGAGCATTCACCCCGGCACATACCTTTGTCTTCTGATCCCAATTCAAATCAGAGAACACATAGCTCAAGACCGTACAGTTCATCTTTACTACGTTGCCGTTGTATTGATAGAAGTTGTTGTTGTCCATCCAGTACACTGTGCCCCTAGCATCTACTCCAGCATTAGGCCCAATGATCGACACAGACTCGCCAATACGAGTAAAGCTAAAGGTGTAAGGAGGCCCAGTGTAGGCCATCGCAAACAGAGACTTATCAGTGAACACAAGTATCTGCTGCTGCGTAGGTATTGCGGCTACGATCTCAGACCCGCTCGATACGGTAAACCCACCAGCGGTATTGTCTGTTCTTGGTTCCCAGTCTAAAAGGTCTTCCTGAGAAGACCAACGGACAAGCAATAAGTTCTGCGAGGCAGATCCTATTTCATTACAACCAAAAGCAATAACGTGCCTATCGTTATCAGAGACTAATATCTCAGACGCAACCGTAGGAACACCATTTGCTCCACTCACAGAAGACAACGTGACGGCCCTAGTATTAGTAGGATCAAGCCCAGAAGCTGACCAATAATAGATATTGCCATACCTGATATTGATTAGTAGGTCTTGCCCATAGTTAGAGTTCGACCATATCCTGAGATTATCCGTAGGGCTTAGAGGCGAGAACGAACTCCCCCAAGGGCCTCTACCCCAAGGACCAGAACCCCATCCAGTAGCGTACACCTGACTATTCAACCCAACATTCAATTGAAAAGCAGCGCTTATAGAAGCACCACCACCAGAGGTAGACGCCGTAATCGTTGCGCCAGAAGGGAACACTACATAGAAGTTTGTGGCATCAATCACTTCTGTGACTTGAACCTCTACGTTCAACTCAGCAGTAGTGAAGCCATCAAATCCAACGGCACCAGAGAAGGTAACCCAGTCGCATTGAAGCGCATCGTGACCAGATGGCGTCGTAACCTTCATCTTCCCAGTGCCTATTACTTGCGTCTGGAAAGGATTGTTGCCTAACGCAATCGTAGTGCGAATAGGGGTGATGTCGTTAATGAACTGACCAGACTCAATGTAATACTTTTGATTTGTCCCTATCCCAATGAATCGTTCAAGGGATAGGGAGGTCCACTGAATCAACGCCCTGCAAGTTCCATAAATGGTTTCAGCATCAGCGTAAGCCTGCCAACCACCAATCACTTCAGGGTATCCAAGTCGAAACCTGATCTTGTCAGAGTCGTACCATAACCCTTCAGCAGAGTACTCTGTTACGTCTTTAACAATCCCAGGTTTGAATTGGAGTTTAACTAATGGCATCGGGTACGATATCGTCCTTGGCGCGACTACGCAATAGCTCTTGGCTAAACGAGGTCAAAGCAATATTCAATTGATCGGCGCTCAATTGCAACTGATAAATCTTTGCGTTGATATCAGTAACCTGAGACACCAGATACTTCTGTCTGTCACTAAGGTCGCTGATTGCCACTTTGTCATTGTCAATGTAGATGTATTGTTCTTGAGTCATACTCTACTATCTTACTGCTACTGGACCTTTTCTGCCATCATTTGCTGATATGCTACTTCAACGGCGCGTGTTACGAGTTCTTTCGGCACGTTTGGTAGATTGCGATGAGCAGCTAAAACAGCGATGTTCTTAAGAACCTCACCCTTTGTAGCAGCCCCATCAAGCATAGACTTAACGCCAAGCCTATCACTTAAATCGAGGATTTCATCATCCATCTTATTAGGCGTATACAGTGCCACGATCTTAACGATTGGGTACGCCACGGAAACGCATCTCATGAAGCGAGAAGAGAACGTGGGCGAGAACAAATTCTTAAAGAAAGACTTTAGCTTTTTCATGTCAGAAATTATCCTTATTATTTACTTGCCGTCAAACTTTCTACTTGCAACATCAGAGCTTGTACCGCACCATATAATGCTGCAATCATCTGCCCACCGTTCAAGTCAAGGCAGTCTTCAATCACATCATGTCGAACTTTATTGCGCGTCTTCGTGACCATGCGTGGCATTTGATAGGTCAATGGCTTATCACCATCCATCACCACAACACCAGCTTCGTCCACTACATCAACGCTATCGAATAGCAGCACCTTATTCTCAGACGTAACCACTTTCGATACTTGCACAGGCTTGCCGTCGATTACCTGAATGCTTGTCTCTGTCTTCTCTACTGTTTCCAGCGTGAAGTCTTGCTCTGTATATTCTTCAGTTCCGTCAGGGATCTCAGTCTTGAACGTGAATGGCTTAACAGATACTGCCTTTGAGAAGAACTTCTGCACGTCTTGAGCAATCCAGCCAAGGCTGTGCTTGTCGTTAATCTGATCGTCAGTGTAGACACCAGGAGCAAAGCCAAAGTGTTTCAGCGGGACTGATTTAACAATATCGTAGCAACGATCAAGGTTAGCGGGAATGATGTCAGTCTTGATACGCTCATCTGATACAACTGTCCACAATCCACCTACGCCTGGTTTGCCTGCGGAATCGGTAGATATTTCAAGTTTGTAGGCGGGATTCGTCGTTCCGATGCCCACGTTATTGCCATTTGGATTTAGAGACAATGGCAAATACGCTCCACCGGTCCCAGTTCTGACCGCTTGCACGTACCCAACTAATAGCGTTGGGTCATATCCAACATTGAGGAATTCCGGGCTTGTTGCATTAGTCGCGGTTCCGTATATCTTTAGTCCAGCGTTCCCAGGATTGTTTGTTGCGGATTGAGCTGTGTCGACAATGGTTAACTTTGATGTGGGTACGGTCGTCCCGATGCCCACGTTGCCGCCGCTTGGATTTATCAGTAATGCTGTACCGGAACCGCCTGACTGAGCATCTATAACGCCTTTATAAGGACCATCGACCTCGTATCCAAGATTAAGTCGATACCCCGTATTGTTCGTCGCTTCTCCGATGGCTAGCTGTATTGCAGTAGCCACGCTAGTCGGAGTAGTCCCAGGAATAATTGTCAGCTTTGAGTTAGGACTCGCCGTCCCGATGCCCACGTTGCCACTGCCCAGTAAAGTCATCACCGTGATTTCTGGCGTATTAGTGCCACCATTCGCTAGCGCAAAATCTACTCTTGTCTGTGAGTTTATTGAGGTGTCGTAGCTTCCAACCAATATATCCATCGTGTTGGAAAACTTTATGCCTGGAGTAAACGGCCTCTCTACTCTTGCTACCACTAAAGAGTTGACCGTAGCCGTAGCCAATGTGCTAGACGCCACATGGATTTTAGCCGTCGGACTCGCCGTACCAATGCCCACCTCACCCGTTGTCAGAATCCGCATCCTCTCAGACTGCGATGCCGTCTTAAAGACAATCGCATCACTCGTACCAGCCCCGCTGGTCGATTGCAATGTCAGCGTAGAGGATACAGCAGTTCCACCGTTGACGAGTGGGATCACAGCGCTGGTCGTGACCGTAG